>ENA-UOTW01000030-UOTW01000030.1-synthetic-metagenome-genome-assembly--contig:-NODE-30-length-55255-cov-34.280507_pt1 | contig 55255 bp, 53 predicted proteins | sample MGYA00238141_ERZ746978 | MGnify/ENA primary metagenome ERZ746978 (study PRJEB28755, sample SAMN02352454) | synthetic metagenome | study: EMG produced TPA metagenomics assembly of the Artificial... | reverse complement strand
TACCTTATATCCACGCCCTAAAGGACGTGGTTTTACGGCACGATTAGATAAATTTTTTAATCTTGGGAAAAAGCTGTTTAGCGCTGAAGAAGTCGCAACAGCAGAAAATCCCGCAATCAATCCCGAAAATAACAATAAAAAAGAGGAAAAAGAAATGACCGAAGAACAGTTCAACAAGCTGATCGGCGCGGTGCAAGGTTTGGGCGAGAAAATCGACCAGCATTTTAGTGTACCGCAACCAACAGAACAGGCGGAAAAGCCAAAAACAGAAGAAAAGCCGGCAGAAACTGGCGTAACAGCAGAACAATTTAACAAGCTTATGCAACAGGTGGAAGACTTGGGCAATAAGTTTAATCAAGCGTTAACGCAAGAAGTGACGCAAGTGCCGAACGGTGCGCCGTCGGAAGAACAAAAATTCAATATGGCGATTTAAAAAAATGAATAAAACAGCACAGGAATTATTTTACAGATTAATCGGCGACGCAGCCGAATACTACGGCGCAAACCCTGCTTTAGCATTAGCGGGCAAGCAGTTTAGCATTGAAGCACCGAAAGAAAGTATTTTGCTTGGCTCGATCCAACAACGTTCTAACTTCTTAGAAAAAATCAACTGCGTTTTGGTGAAAGATATTAAAGGGCAATTGATTTATGGTGCGACAGAAAAAGGCGTAACGGGGCGCAAAGCAGACGGACGCTATACAACCACGCTGGACGCGTCGGGCTATGTCTATGAATGTCAGCCGACAGATTCAGGCGTGCTGATCCCGTGGGCGAAGTTAGACCAATGGGGGCACTTAAAAGACCAATTCGCGTCAGCGTATGCAGAGTTTGTACAAAATCAGATCGCGCTAGATATGATTAAGATCGGCTTTTACGGCAAGTCAATTGGCACAGACACAAGCGACCCGAATTTGGCGGATGTGAACAAAGGCTGGATTCAATTTGTGCGCGAAAACAAAGCGACGCAAATTTTGACGCAAGTTAAAACAAGCGGAGAAATTCGCTTATTTGGTGAAGGTGCAGACTATGTCAATCTTGATGAGTTGGCTTACGACTTGAAACAAGGTTTAGACGCCCGCCACCGAGACGCCGGCGATCTTGTGTTCTTAGTCGGTGCGGATTTAGTCGCGAAAGAGGCAAGCACGGTTTACAAAGGCAACGGCTTGATCGCAACTGAAAAAGCGGCGTTAAACACGCACGACTTGATGAAGTCGTTTGGCGGTATGCCGGCGATGATCGTGCCGAATATGCCACCGCGTGCGGCAATCGTGACTAGCTTGAGCAATCTTTCAATCTACACGCAAGAGGGTTCAATTCGTCGCGGAATGAAAGACGACGACGACAAAAAAGCGGTGCGCGATTCTTACTATCGTAACGAGGCTTACGCGGTAGAAGATTGCGGAAAATTTATGGCGGTTGACTTTGAAAAAGTGAAGTTATCCGACGGCAAAGGGGCTTGGAAGTAGTTAAAAATGGGCGTGCGCGAATTTCAAGAGCAAATTAGAGCTTTACAGCAGATAGAGCAAGCGACAAATGACGGCACTTTACAAAGCGAAGTCGTTGTACAGCATAGCAACGATTACACAGTGCTTGAAATCGCGCTTGCGAATGATGTTAACGCAATTCGCGCGATCCCAACGCTTGAGCTTAGAGCAGAACACAAGCGCAATCGCTTTTTGCCGAAGTGGTTGCCGTTTGTTGACGAATATTTAGAGAAAAAGGCGGTCTATCAGAATGATTATTTTGCTTATTGCATTGTGTATTTGTTCGACGTGGGCGATTTCGATAAGGCTTTGGAACTGGCTGAAATCGCAATCGAGCAAAAACAAAGTTTGCCAGCGCGTTTTAATTCGACTTTACCGAATTTTATCGCTGATCAGGTCTTTAATTGGGCGAATAAAACAGCGAGTGCAGGCGGTTCGGTTGAGCCATATTTTACGCAGACTTTCGAAAACGTGTCGACGAAGTGGCAACTACACGAGATTGTAAAATCAAAGTGGCTAAAAATGGCTGCCGCACTGCTATTAAGAAATGACAACGGCGAAGTAAAGGCGTCGGGAATTGATGACCCCGAAAGCCTGATTTTAGCAATTAAATTGTGTATTAGAGCGTTTCAGCTTAATCACAAAAGCGGCGTGAAAAGTATGATCGAGCGCTGCTATATGCGCCTTAGCGCATTGGAAAAGGAAGGGAAATTTACCCCGAACGAGCTTACCCCACTGCCCGCCCTTGGCTTAGAAACGGTCGAAATTAATTTTTCAGAAGTCGTTAAAAAGTTAAGACGCGGGCAACTTAACGAAGAAGTAAAAGAATGTTCAACGGCAGAAATCAACAGCTAGAAAGCACTGTAATTTTAAACAGTGGATTCTGGGCGCATATTAATATTGCGGAATTTCAAAAAGAAAGAAATATCCCACTACAAATGCCGGTTGAAACTGTTAAATCAGCGCTAATCACAGCTATGCAAGAATTAGAGCTGGATTTAAAAGATGTCGAACAGCGCTACAAAGCGCGCGGCATTAACAACGTGCAAGAAATCGCACAAAGCACAGTGAACAACGAAAACCCCGCGCAGACACTGTATAAAAAAGCAGTATTTGCGCGGGCAAAAGCGGATCTATTACCCGAATTTTTCGCGCTATCCGCGCGCGAAATTCATCAGAACCGCGACTATGTGGAAGAACAGAAAAGTTTATTAGCCGAGGCAACGCGCGCAATTCGCACGCTAAAAGGCAAAAAGCGGGGATCGGTGCATTTACTATGAAAAAAATGCTTTATCAACAATTAACCGAATTTTTGCTTACGAAGTTGCCGGCACGCTATCACGCGCACTTTCACGCGTGGATCGAGAACGGAAAATTACTCAATCAAGGCAAGCGCGTCACAGACGCCGGAATTGAGATCGCGCATGTTCAATATGACGCCGTTTTGTTCTTTGATGAGTTCCCATTTAGGGAAATTTCAGCACAAAAAATAATGGCGGATATTCAAATTTGGCTGAATGAAAACGACTATTTGCGCGACGTGCTAGATGAATATGAAACGCCGTTTGAACTTGAGATTATCAACGACGACGTGGCGGATCTCACGTTCACAATCTCTTTCCAAGAGCCTTTGACCGCGGTCGAAGACGACGCGGGCGATCTTGAAATTGACGGCAAAAAATATCGACTTGATGAAATCGAAATTAATATCGTGAACAGCATTGATATTGTCTATCCAGCGCCGAAAAAGCCACAAGAAGACAACACAGCGCAGCACGATGACGCATTGAAAGAAACGATCACGTTATGAATCCGGCAATCAAAATGGGCGTAAATCCCGACGATTTACGCGATTTTTTAAAAGATTTAGAGCTTTTGAAAATCCCGCCGAAGAAGAAAAAAGAAATTTTAATCCGAACACTTCAAGAAATGAAAAAGCGTTCGGTGAAAAGTGCAAGCAATCAAAGAACCCCGACGGGTTCAGGCTGGAAACCGAGAAAAAATGGCAATACGAAGATGTTGCGACGCATTGCGAAACTCTTAAATTCAAAAGCGCAGACAGCGAACAAGGCGCGTTTGCACTATAAGCAGAAACGCACAGCGCAGATCGCAGAAGAACACCAACGCGGGCTAGATCACGAATTTGAAAAGCGTGATTTTAAGAAAGAGCCCGCCGGAACTGCGAAAGATCCGGCAACAATGCGACAAGCGAAGAAGTTGCGCGATCTTGGCTACACAGTGCCAAACGGCACAACGAAAAGCGGGAAAAAACGCTACCGCAGACCGAGCGCACGCGAGATTGTCGCGACGCTATCACGCGCAAAAGCGAGCTTGCTTATCCGCTACTTTCAAGAGAAAGAAGGAAAAGGCAAGGGAAAAGGTTTAACAAAATGGATTATTCCGACAGAGAAACGCCCGTTTTTAGATGAACGGGACAAAGAAAACGCCGAGATTTTGAAAGAGTTTATTTTGAAGTTTTCGGGTATTGAAAAATAACAATAAGAGGATCAAGAAATGTTCCCGAGTGTACAGATTAATACGCTTAATCTATTGAGCGGTGAAGTGAAAGAAATTGAGCGACACGCGCTATTTGTCGGGGTCACAACGCAGCGAGAAACGAAACTCACGAGTGTGACCCCCGACAGTGATTTTGAAAAAGTTTTTGGCGTCGGTGCTGATGAAATTAAAAAGCAAGTGCGCGCGGCAATGCTAAACGCGGGTCAAAACTGGATCGCGCACGTTATGTTAGTGCCGCAAGACAGCTACGACTTTAGCGCAGCAGTGAAAAAAGCGAATGAGGTCGCGTCGTTTGAATATGCAGTAAACACGCACGCGACGGGCGTTGATAAATATCAGTCAAAATACTTTAAAAGATACCAATAAGGGTCAAGTTATTTATTTATATAAGTACTAGTACTGTACTGATTTACTGGCTTCCGTAAGGGAAGAAAGTCTAAAATCAATGGGTTAGCACTGATTTCCATATTGGAAGTCTGCGAGGTTTGACTGACTTCCGTATGGAAAGTCTGTAAATCCGCCGAATTTTTACTGCCTTTCGCCTTTATTTCACTGCCTTCCATTACGGAAGTCAGTAAGTTATCTTGAGTTTTCTCAATCAATTTTGTAGTCGGTGCAGTTAATTTTTGCTGGGTTTTTAAACGCAGATTATTGTGACGAGATGAATAACGTTGGCGCATTAAGCTGATATGTGAACCATAATGGATGAGAGAGTCATCATTTAATAATAACTGCATTATTTGATTGGCAACCTGGTTAACAATATTATCTTTATGATGACAAGCACTTTCTAAGAAACTGAGGTAATCATCATTAAAATGAATAGCATCTATCACACTGATTGGCTCATCATGAATAATGTAAATATTACCAAGCACGCGCCCATGATTATCTCTGGCGGTGTTACAAAATGTGAGCCAACGGCATAACCGTAATAACATAATTGTTTGGCTAACCACTTTAGTTGATGCTCGTTCATTGCTGTACGGTCTATCGGACAATAAATATTTTTATCTATTTCCGCTTTTTTACAGTAGAATGGTGCTCATTTCTATCACAAAATTAGGATACGATTATGACAACCTCTTTATCTCTTTTTCAACGTGCACAACATCGAATTCCAGGTGGTGTAAATTCACCAGTACGTGCCTTTAAGGGAGTAGGTGGCACGCCGATTTTTATCGAAAAAGCCCAAGGTGCTTATCTTTATGATACTGAAGGCAATCAATATATTGATTATGTGGGATCTTGGGGACCGATGATTTTAGGGCATAACCACCCTACCATCTTAGATGCGGTCATCAGCACCGCTCAAAATGGGTTAAGTTTTGGCGCACCAACTGCGTTAGAAATTGAATTAGCAGAATTAGTTTGTTCATTAGTCCCCTCAATAGACATGGTGCGTATGGTCAGTTCTGGGACAGAAGCGACTATGTCGGCTATTCGCTTAGCTCGTGGATACACTAAACGAGATAAAATCATTAAATTTGAAGGCTGTTACCATGGTCATGCTGATTCTTTGCTAGTAAAAGCTGGCTCGGGCGCGCTAACTTTAGGGCAACCAAGCTCACCCGGTGTACCTGCAGATTTTGCCAAACATACTTTAACCTGTACATATAATGACCTAGATTCAGTCAAGCACGCTTTTGAACAATATCCTAATGAGATTGCGTGTCTGATTGTCGAGCCTGTGGCCGGTAACATGAACTGTATTCCACCTCAAGAGGGCTTTTTACAAGGCTTACGTGCACTCTGTGATCAATATGGTGCCGTCTTTATTATTGATGAAGTGATGACTGGTTTCCGTGTCGCATTAGGTGGTGCACAGACTTATTATGGCGTCACGCCGGACTTAACTTGTTTAGGCAAAGTGATTGGCGGCGGTATGCCTGTTGGTGCATTTGGCGGTAAAAAAGCCATTATGCAACACATTGCCCCGCTAGGTCCGGTTTATCAAGCGGGAACATTATCAGGCAACCCGATTGCCATGGCAGCCGGTCTTGCTTGCCTTACGGAGTTGAAAAAAGCGGGAAATGCACAACGTTTAGCCCAACAAACCGAGAAATTAGCACTTGGCTTAAAAGCCTTAGCAGACAAACATCATGTCCCGTTTGTAGTGAATTATGTTGGTGGGATGTTTGGCATTTTCTTTACTGAACAAAAAACTGTTTCTTCTTATCAAGCAGTGATGGCTTGTGATACAGAAAAATTCAACCGTTTTTTCCATGCGATGTTAGCACAAGGTATTTATCTTGCCCCTTCGGCGTTTGAAGCAGGCTTTATGTCACTCGCCCATTCTGATCAAGATATTGAGCGCACTTTGCAAGCTGCCGATCAAGTTTTCTCTCAGTTAGCTTAAAGGCAGTGTATGGCGATAATTAAGGATAATTACAGCTTAGCATTGCTTAAGGTACACGGCACCGCAGTGTTATTTGGTGCCTCTGGTGTTTTTGGCGCATTAGCCACCACAGGTGCAGAAATGATTGTCTTAGGGCGTGTCTTAATTGCCTTTGCTGCGCTTTCACTTTTTTTCTTACTCCGTCGGCAAAAACTGATCCCCATGCAAGGGCGTGAAATCGCCAGCCAGTGTCTTTCTGGGGTGTTATTAGGTGTACATTGGGTGAGTTTTTACCAAGGGATAAAAATAGGTGGTGTGGCGATTGGTACTTTAGGCTTTACCAGTTTCCCCGCCTTCGTTGCTTTGTTTGAAATGCTGTTCTTTAAAGAGCGGTTAAAAACAAAAGAATATTTTTTGCTGATCGCGATTTCGCTTGGGCTGATTTTGATTACCCCTGCCTTTGAGTTTGGTCATCAAGCTACACAAGGGTTACTGTGGGGCATTTTTTCCGCCCTCAGTTATGGCATATTAGCGGTCATCAATCGCAAAAACGTCAGCACAATATCAGGTTCACAATCCAGTTGGTGTCAATATTTAGTGGTCGCCATTATGCTGTTGCCCTTTTCTGCACACCAGTTACCTGATGTGTCTTGGCAAGATTGGTTTTGGATCGCTTGCATTGGCTTACTTTGCACAACCTTGGCTTATACCCTATTTGTTTCTAGCTTAGATACGATCAATGCGCGCACTGCTGCAATGATCATTTCTCTTGAACCGGTATATGCCATTGCGATCGCGTGGATTTGGCTAGACGAAGAACCGAGTCTGCGTATGTTACTCGGTGGAGCATTAATTATTGTCTCCGTCGCGATTGTCAATTTGAAAAAATAGATAACCTTAAAAAACAGACCGCACTTTTACATGGGATTTATACATCACTTGATAAACACCTCCCTCAACGTGCGGTCATTTTGGAAAACGTTTTCTATTTTGGTTCGAGTACTTCATGTAAACGCTGCGTTAAGCATTGTCGCTGTTCAGCCGTTAAGGCACGATCTTCACTGTTTGTCAGAATAAAGAAATCCTCTGCCTTTTCGCCGATAGTCGTAATTTTGGCATTCAACAAATTCAGTTTTAACTCACTAAACACCTGACTCACTTTGGCAAGTAAACCTGTCTGATCTAAAGCAAACAATTCCATTTCCGTTTGATCAGTTCGCTGTTCTTTTAAAAAGCGCACCTCTGTTTTGACATGGAAATGTTGTAATTTAGGGTTGTCAGTCGCACGAAATGTTGGCAATTTGCTCGTATTCAGTGCCTGCATTAAGGCTTTTTCTAAGCTACGACGACGATCAAATTTCACTAACTTGCCATCTAATTCAGTAATAATAAAACTATCAAATACATAACCATCATAACTGGTGATGATTTGTGCATCATGAATACTAAACTTCTTCGCGCCAATCGTCGTCACCACTTTATGAAACAAGTTCGGTTGATCTTGGCAATACACAAAAATCTCGGTTCCCCCTTCTGAAAAACGATTACTGATTTTAACCAATAATTCTGTTTGCTTGTCTGCCAGTAATTCTGTATGCCAAGCAATTTGTTTCGGGGTATTACGTAAAAAGTACTCTTCAGGACAGCGCTGCCAAATTTCTTCAATTTGTACCGCACTTAACAGGCTATTTTGCGTTAATAATGTCAAGGCTTGCTGGCGATGATTTTCAATTTTCTCCGCATGATCCAAGAGGCAATCCATACCTTGTGCAAATTGTTGCGTGGTAAATTGATAGAGGGTAGCAATTAATGTACGTTTCCAACTGTTCCATAACGTTTCATTTGTCGCACAAATATCCGCTACCGTTAAACAGGTTAAATAATCTAAACGCACGTTATTTTGTACGGCTTCCGCAAAATGTAATACTACTTCGGGATCATGAATATCGCGCCGTTGCGCAGTAACCGACATGAGTAGATGCTGCTCAACCAACCAAGTCAGTGTGTGAATTTCGCGTTGATCAAAACCATGTTGCTGCGCAAACTGAGCAACATCAACAGCCCCTAATTCGGCATGATCACCGCCACGTCCTTTCGCAATATCATGGAATAAGGCTGCAATATAGAGCAATGTGCGGTCGGTTAAGCGCGAAAAAATCTGACTACAAATCGGATGGGGGACCACACTTTCTGCCTCAAGAAAATATTCTAGTTTCAGCAAGGTTCGCACAATATGTTCATCTACGGTATAACAATGAAATAAATCAAATTGCATTAAGCCTTCAATATGGTGCCACTGGGGTAAATAGGCTTTTAATACACCGTATTTATGCATAGGAACCAGTGCTCTCGCGATTGCACCTGGTTGATTGAATAAACGTAAGAAGCGCTCTCTTGCTGCCGGCAACTCAGACAAATAACCGCTGCGCTGTTCAAGGGCAAGATGTAACTGACGTAACGTAGAAGAATGGATATCAAGCTGATGATCTTGCGTTAAATGAAAAAATAAGCTTAGGATTTGTTCGGGTTGTTCTACAAACAAATTTGCTTGGCGTAAACAAATGGCATTATTTACACACTGGAACTCCTTATCTAATAATCTAACTTGTACGGGTTCGTTGGTTTGTAAAAAGTGCTCGCGATAATGTTTGACTAGCAAATCACTGAGTAAGGAGATCGTTTGTAGCGCTTGGAAAAATGACTTCATCATTTTTTCCACACCTTGATTACCCGGTCCGACAAATTCAAGTAACTCTGCGACACGAATTTGACGTTCAAATAACAAGCAGTTGTCATAACGTTTTAAAATTAAATGCAATGCAAAGCGCACTTTAAACAAAAATTGCTGACTTTCCAGTAACTGCGCATATTCTTGAGGATATATAAAGCCCGAGTTCAAAATATCCGTTAGATTTTTAGCCCCAGTATGGCGTAAGGCGATCCAATATAACAAGTGAAGATCACGTAATCCGCCCGGACTGTGTTTAATATCAGGCTCTAAGTTATAGCTGGTATTATGATAACGTTGATAACGTTCAACTCGCTCTTGATATTTGGCTTGGAAAAATGCCTCACGTGGCCAAAAATCGGCTTTTTGCAATACGTTGTCCAACTGCTGAAATTGTGAGAAATTCCCCTCTAAATAACGCGCTTCTAATAAGTTCGTTGCAACCGTAATATTGTCACGTCCAGCTTGTTCACACTCTGATAAGGTCCGCACCGCATGCCCAACATCAAAACCACAATCCCATAAAAATTGCACGAATTGACGAATTTTTTGTTCAGTTTGCGCCTCTACTTGCTCGCTTGTTAAGATCAAGAAATCCAAATCGGACAAAGGAAACATTTCTTCACGACCATATCCCCCCACCGCGATCAAGGTGAGTGTGTTATCCTTGACTAAGCAAAATCGTAGCCAAAGATCCCGCAAGAGATGATCACAAAATTGCGTACGGTTAGTAATCAGATCATAGATTTCATAGTGTGCAAATTGCGTTAACTCGAATTGCTTTAAATTTTCTTTCTGAGTTCGTACTGCACTGACATCAAGCTCACTTAAGGGAAAATAAGGAAAAAGCATTATGCCCTCTCAATATCAATAAAAAAATGGCTGAAAAAATTCAGCCATATTTAATTTGTATTAGACATTCACCATGATTAGTTGAATACGTCCTGCGGCGACCTCTTCTTCTCGAATGGTCATCACTTCACAACCCGTTTCCGTGACGACTAATTGATGTTCATATTGCGCAGAATGGCTACGATCTTTGGTTTTAACAGTCCAGCCATCTCCCATTAAACGCACTTCTTTTTTCCCCGCATTAATCATCGGTTCAATCGTAAACACCATACCCGGTTGTAAAATGACACCGCCATCGTCTGCGTAGTAATGTAGCACTTGTGGCTCACAGTGGAATTCTGAGCCGATGCCATGTCCACAATATTCACGTACTACGCTAAACCCTTGATTTTCGGTGTATGTTTGTATTGCTCGACCAATCTCATTTAAACGGATCCCCGGTTTTACTGTACGTAATCCAACATAGAGAGCTTCTTGTGCTGCTTCGCATAATTTTTGGCTACGCACATTGGTTTCACCTACAATATACATCTTCGAATTATCGCCAAAATAACCGTCTTTAATCACTGTCACATCAATATTGACAATATCACCATGCTTTAATATTTTGTCGTCACTGGGAATGCCGTGACAAACGACTTCATTAACAGAAATACAGGTCGCTTTTGGAAAGCCATGATAACCTAAACAAGCTGAAATAGTTTTTTGTTCGTTCACCATATACTCATGGCAAATACGATCCAACTCACCTGTACTCACGCCCGCTTTAACATAAGGTTCAATCATCACTAAGACATCTGAGGCTAACTTACATGCCTCACGTAACTTCACAATTTCGTCTTCCGTTCTTAATGGAATTGCCATAAAAAAATTTCTCCAGAAAATGCATTCGTTCGCGAATTATAACATTATCCAACATAAAAATCCTTGATAAATTCTTGAACGAATTAGTCGGTTATTAGATAATACGTCAATTCAGTTGAAATTATAGCGAGATAAATTATGACAGAGATTTCCGTGCCACTGATCTTTACTGATGCGGCTGCCAACAAAGTAAAAGCCTTAATCAGTGAAGAGGAAAACCCGAATTTGAAATTACGCGTCTATATTACCGGCGGTGGGTGTAGTGGTTTCCAATATGGTTTTACTTTCGATGAAAAAGTAAACGACGGTGATTTAACTATTGAGAAATCTGGCGTGCACTTAGTGATCGATCCCATGAGTTTACAATATTTAATTGGGGGAACCGTGGACTATACTGAGGGCTTAGAAGGTTCTCGTTTCGTTGTGAATAATCCAAACGCCTCAACTACCTGTGGTTGTGGTTCATCTTTCAGTATTTGATATGGATTTCCAATTCACATCTCATTTAGGTTCGATAATGGCGAAATGTTCTATGGGACATGAAGCCATTGCAAACTGGTTTAATAGCGAAGTGCGGTCAGATTCTGCCAAAATTCAAACAGTACTTCAGCAACTCCAAACAGGCAAAGCACAACAAAACATCACACTCATTGGGACAGAATACAGTGTATTTATCAATCAAGAAGAAGTCATGGTTCGCGCTAATAATCTAATGCTTGAACATGACCAACCGCTTGAAGATGATTTCCACTATTACGATGAAGAAAGTATTGCCTTTTGTGGCACAGATGATTTTATCCATTTCTTACAATCTGCACTAGCTTTCATCCAATCCTAATGAAATTACGCGAGTTTGAGTAGGTCATATGCCAAAATCCAACAAAACCAATGTAAGCCGAAAAAAATCTTCTTGGCTCCTCTTATGTGCCAAAGTGAGTTTTACATTAATCTGTATGTTGGCGTTTTATGGATTGTATTTAGATTGGCAAATACGCTCTAAAATGGATGGGCAGATCTGGCGACTCCCCGCAGAAGTCTATAGCCGTATTGAACGTATCAGTCTTGAAGAACAACTGAGCTTTGAACAAGTCAAACAACGTTTATTAGACAATGATTATCGTCAAACCACTCTAGTAGCAGCCCCTGGCGATTTTAAAGTAGAAGGTGACACCCTCGTTTTGCTACGACGCGCGTTTCCCTTTCCTGTGCAACCAGAAGCACAGCGTGTCTTTCGCCTACGTTTTAAACACAATCAATTAGCAGTAATTGAAGATTTAATCAACCAACGTACCATTCCTGAGTTTCGTTTAGCGCCAAAATTAATCGCTATGCTACAGTCAGAGAAAGAAGAGCGTTTAGCGATCCCACTCCATAACTATCCACGTTTATTAATTGATGCATTATTACTTACCGAAGATCGTCGCTTTTACCAACATGAAGGGATCAGTTTACTCGGCATTGCACGTGCGATGATCACCAATATTCAAGCAGGTCATACTGTACAAGGTGGTAGTACCTTAACGCAACAATTAGTCAAAAACCTGTTTTTAAGCAATAAACGAACCCTAAGCCGTAAAGTCAATGAAGCCTTGATGGCAGTGATTTTAGATTGGCGTTACGATAAAAATCGTATTTTAGAAACCTATTTAAATGAAATTTATTTAGGGCAAAATGGTGATACCCAAATTCATGGTTTTGAACTGGCTAGCCACTTTTATTTTGGGCGCTCAACCAACGAAATTAGTTTGGATCAAATCGCCTTATTAGTTGGCATGGTCAAAGGTCCTTCTCTTTATAATCCTTGGCGGAATCCGAACACCGCATTAGAGCGCCGTAATGTGGTACTGCGTTTACTCCTCGATCATCAAGTAATTGGTCATGAATTGTATCAAATGTTAGTCCAGCGCCCATTAGGCGTACAAGAACGTGGTCAAATTACGCGCAAGTACCCAGCCTTCATTCAGACTTTACAAGCTGAATTACGTGAGCAATTAGGCGAAAACAAAGCCACGAATTTATTAGGAGCACGGATTTTTTCAACCTTAGATCCTAAACAACAAACTCATGCAGAAAATGCAGTAGTCAGTGCGACATCTACCTTACAAGCGAAACACAAAAACCCCCATTTACAATCTGCGATGGTAATTGCTGATTATCGTTTAGGCGAAGTGCGAGCCATTGTTGGTGGTTTACAAACACAATATGCGGGCTTTAATCGTGCCTTAAGCGCCAAACGCCAAATTGGCTCTTTAGTAAAACCCGCCATTTATTTGACCGCACTTTCAGTACCTGACAAGTTCCGTCTTAATACAGCGATTCAAAATCAACCGATTACCATTCAAATTAAAGGCAGCCCACCGTGGCAACCGCGTAACTATGATCGCAAATACAGCGGTTCCGTGATGTTAGTGGATGCCTTAGCTCGTTCCTTAAACATCCCAACAGTAAATATTGGGATGCAAGTGGGATTAGAGAAAGTGATTGAAACACAAAAGAAAATGGGTTGGGATAAAGTACAAATCCCCAAAGTACCCGCCACTTTATTGGGCGCTTATGCGATTTCCCCTTACGAAGTTACGCATTTATATCAAGTGATCGCCAATCAAGGACAAAAAATCCCGTTGGCGACCATTGACAGCATCACAGACCAACAAGGAAATCTCTTATATCAACGCCGCTTAGAACCTGAGCAAGTGGTACCGGCTGAAGCCAGTTATCAAACACTGTATGCCATGCAACAAACCGTAACGCGAGGCACTGCGCGCAGTTTACAAAACCAATTTAGTCACTTACATCTTGCCGGAAAAACAGGCACTACCAATGATGCACGTGATACCTGGTTTGTGGGCATTGATGGTGAAAACATCGTGACGGTTTGGTTAGGGCGTGATGATAATGGCGAAACCAAACTAACTGGCGCTTCTGGTGCCTTGCAAATTTATCAAAATTATTTACAGCGTAATCCGGCAACTGTACTTCACTTACCTTCTCTTAACAGTATTCAATGGGTGGGGATTAATGATTATGGTAGTTGGGATTGTTCAAGCGCACGTCAAATTCCCGTTTGGATAAATCATGCTCAGTCTTTTTGCCAAGCACCTGAAATCAGCAAACAAGAAAGCGTATGGGATGTGTTAGCACCAGTAGAAGATGCCATTGCTAACTGAGCAAACAGCATAAACAAAAAGTGCGGTCAATTTTTTTGCTTTTTTGACCGCACTTTTCTAAGTGAATATGAAGATTAGAGAGTTTTTAATTTCTCTAATGACGGCGCAAAATAATAGCTCCCGGTTACTGCTTTAGTAAAGCCTAGTAAACGATCGGTTTTACCGTCTTTTTCACCAAACATATTGAGTAACTGTTGCTCAATGTTATACAGGGTTGCACAGTAAGCAACAAAGAATAAACCGTGTTTCTCACTGGCTTTACCATAAGGTAAACTATGACGTAAAATTTTTAATCCCACGCCATTTTCTTTTAGATCAGTTCTCCCTACATGTGAGGTATCCACTTTATTTTCTAACTCAATACTGTCCGGCTTAGTCCGCCCAATTACCATTTCCTGCTTCGCAGTAGTAAGCTTTTCCCATTTGGTTAAATTATGCTCATAGCGTTGTGTAAAGACATAACTTCCATCCGTATCGTCACCTTGTGCAATGAGTGCGACCTCTGCGCGTTTTGCTGCTTGTGGATTTTCTGTACCATCAATAAAACCAGTAAAATCACGTTCTTCTACCCAGCGAAAACCATGAATTTCTTGCTCAACCTGAATCGCTTTACCAAAGCAGTTCATCGCGGCTAAGGCGACAGAAAAATTCACATCAGGACGTAAAGATTGAATATGAATCAACAGATCCCATTAGGTGGCAGGTGCGGAAGCATCACCTTTACCTAATGTCACAAAAGGTTTGAGCTCTTTTGCGCTGTTCTCTCCTGCTAATTGTTTCCACACCTTATCGCCAAAGGCAACAACCGCGCCGAGTCTAGCATCAGGATAGGTTTGTTGTAATTGTGCTAATTTGTCACAGAATTGACGACTTGCTTCAGGAATCACCGTCAGATCCGTGATGTTTGCTTCTAAATAAATTGCAGCTTTGCAATGCTCTAATAATACGCCACTTTGCGCTGTCATTTTGTTCTCTCTCTTATTAATCAAAAAGCAGTACAGATTATAAGTCTTTCTGATCTTTTAACCAAACAAAGTTCACAAAAAGACCAGAAAGCGAGATTAATAATCAAATACGCTATTCACCGGCAAGGTCGCTAATTGCATATTTTCACTGAACAATAACACATCATGTTGACCCAATACACGCGCTTGCCGACCTTGAATATGCAGTGCGGTTCCTTCTGGCAAGGCATAGACGTTGGCAGTTGGGTTGACAATTAAGAATTCCGCTAAGCGTTCTTCGCGACTTTCCCCATTATGCCCAGCAGGTTTGCCCGAAATAAAATGCGGATTTAGTTGGTGTGGAAATAAATTTAAAGCGTCAAAAGATGGCGGATAGGTAATCGGCATATCATTGGTGGTCATAATAGAGCGACCTGCCACATTTGCCCCCGCACTCCAACCAAAATACGGTGTACCCGACTGAACTTTTTCGCGAATCAATGGCAATAAATGATGTTCATACATGCCTTTTAATAAACAAAACGTATTACCTCCCCCAATCGCAATAACATCCGCTTTTTCAATGATTTCTGCATGTTTTTCTGCACGGTGAACCGAAAGAATCGCCACATTTAATTCAGCTAATGCTTTTTGGACTTTTAATTCGTACTCATCATAACTTTGACGAACTCCAGCATAAGGTACAAAAGCAACGGTTTTCCCTTGATAGTCTGCCAAAAAATCCTGTAGCCAAGGCAACGTATGCACTAAATAGTCTGTATTTTGATATTTCGAACCGCTCATTAATAACATGTTTTTCATCGTTTTCCTCACTGAACTCATGGTCATATTTCTCTCATTATGCAATGCACCGCCCTAAATAAACAGCTGGCATTGTTGATTTCGTGACTCACATCACAGTATTCCATTACCCCAACGACTTTGAAAAATGCTCTGCATATTTGTAATAAAATTTGTGCTTTTTATCACATTTTTATCATCAAAGCAGGATTTCTTGTTGCGAAAAAAAACGATAAGAGGATAATCATACTAACGAATATAATAATCACTATCATTTGGGTGAGTGTATGTTTTACGTTAAACAACTTCGATATTTAGTGCTCATTTTCAGCGTGTTTTTCTGTGCCTTCACACAAGCTAAAGACAATTATGCCGAGTGGATTCAAGACATTGAACATCGTTTAGACAAAACGGCACTTCTATATCAACAAGGTCAAGCTGACGAAGCACGTACGGAAGTGCAAATGGCGTATTTTGAAGTGTTCGAGAACTTAGAAGGTCCGATTCGTATTAATTTCTCAGCACAAAAAAGTTACCAAATGGAAGCGACGTTTGCTGAAATTCGCAAAATGATTGGTGAAGGAGTTTCATTAGAAGCAATACAAACAAAAATCAATGGTCTCAAATCCGAACTGTAAGAAGTATTACCTGTATTAGCGGACGGACACCAACTCAATGCCTCTGCCCAACATGACGTGTATAGCAATCAAACTATTGCCCAACACTGGCAACAAAGTTTTAAAATTATTGATGATCTGCTTGCCCAAGCGATCAGTGCTTATGAACAGGACAAATTTGCTCAAGCGAAAAAATGGGTTCAGCAAGCACAATACGATGGTTTTAAAAATGCTGAAATGGAAATGGCTATTCGTCAAAATCGTTCTGCCTCCATTTCAGCTAGCATTAATCAACAATTTTATGATCTCATTCGTCTTAGCGAAAAACCGGATCAACTCAATAACTTAGGCTACCAAATCACGTTGTTGTTACAAGAGATTGAAGAACAGCTACCAAATCTTCCGACTACGCGTGAAACACAAGTGGTACAAGCACAAGTCAACTCAACAGACAATACGCCTGATCAAGACTGGCAGAAAGTAACGAATGAGATTAATCAACGCATTCAACAAGCGATGAACTTATATCGACAAGGTGAACAGAAAAAAGCAATGCTTGCTGTACAAGATACCTATTTTGATGTCTTCGAAAGTAGCGGGATGGAAAACAAAATAGGCGCACGGGACAGCAATATGAAAGCTGAACTCGAAGGCTATTTCACCCGTTTAGTAAGTTTGATCAAAGCCAATGCCTCCTCCGATCAACTACAACAACAAGCAAATCAGCTCGCTCAAGGCTTAAGCAAAAGTGTCGAGATGTTACAAGGAGGAAAACAAAGTCATTGGTCAATGTTCCTCTATAGCCTGTTAATTATTCTACGTGAAGGGCTAGAAGCCTTGCTCATTGTTGCTGCGATTGTGACTTATCTGATCAAAAACCAACATCAAGATAAGCTTCCCGTTATTCGCCAATCTGTCTATGTTGCCTTGATCGCTAGCCTGATTACCGCCGTGATTTTTCAATTCGTGTTTGCTAATGCAGGCGCCAGTCGAGAGCTGCTAGAGGGTTTTACAATGATGATCGCTGTAGTGATGTTATTTATGATGAGCTACTGGCTATTATCCAAAGTAGAAGCGCAAAATTGGCAACGTTATTTAGAAGGCAAATTGTCTAGCGCACTCACAACGGGTTCATTGATTGGGCTATGGCTCACCAGTTTTCTCGCCGTCTATCGTGAGGGGGCGGACGGTGTTGTTCTACTACGCGTTGGTTGCTGATGCCACAAGTGCGGTCAGTTATCTCTACCTTTTCGCAGGGTTGGTAGTGGGTATAGTCATTCTCACCGTCTGTTATTTGATTATGCGCTATACCGTGGTGAAGCTGCCATTAAAACCCTTCTTTATGTTTACTGGCACCTTTATGTATCTGATGGCCTTTGTTTTTGCCGGCAAGAGCGTATTAGAGTTAATTGAAGGTAAACTTTTTGAACCAACTTTAATTGTGAGTGCTCCCGAGAGCAGTTGGTTAGGTATTTATCCTTACCTAGAAACCTTGATACCACAAGTGATATTACTTATTGCTGCCCTTTTTGCCTTGTTCTATATGAAATATCAGAACCGCAAAGCAGTTTAGTTTCACAATCTATACTTAAATAGTCAGAGGAGATTAAGTATGAAAAAAGTACTCTTAGCCACCACTTTACTCGCTAGCATTTTAGCTGCACCATCCGCGCTGGCATTTAAAGAATATCCAATTGGTGAGCCTATTGAAATGAACGGTATGGAAATTGCAGCCGTATATTTGCAGCCCGTTGACATGGAACCGCGTGGTATGGGGCTGCCAGCAGCCAAATCAGATATTCATGCGATTAAAGGTAACGTGAATGGCTTTGGTGAAGGAGAATGGATGCCATATCTCACCATTAACTATACTTTAGTCAATACTGATACTGGTGAGAAACAAGAAGGTACCTTTATGCCGATGGTTGCGGCAGATGGTCCACACTATGGCTTAAATATCAAAATGATGGGCGTAGGCAACTATAAATTAACTTACCATATTGAGCCGCCACCAAAAGCGGGGATGCACCGTCATACCGATGAAGAAACTGGTGTGGGTCGTTGGTGGAAACCATTTGATGTCAGTTATGAATTCAAATATACCGGCTTGAACTAAGTCGCTTTAAGGTGCGTAAAAACGCACCTTTACACTAATTTTCGATACACTATTTCCAATCGTGGCTTTTCTGACAAAGTGCGATTGGAAATAGTAGCATTTTAAGGCAAACAAAAGTTATGCCTTATCGTATCTAATCAACTATCACAGCATTGCGGACAACTTATGAATTACTTTTTTACGTCTTTACTGCAAACGCTTCTGCCTTTTGCCCTCTTGCTTGGCTGTGCGTGGTCCCACCATCCGCAAGTGAACATGAAATCACGCCTGTGGCTAGCGCTACTTTGTTTCGTAGCTGGGGCAATTCTGAGCATCTATTTACCAAAAAGCCAGCGCATTAATTTAGTGCTCAGTGCGTGGATTATCACCAGCCTACTTTTATTCTGTCTCAGCCAATATTGGCATAACAAAACATTAACCTCTTTTTGGCACGTCCTGATAAGCTTTATCGCAGGACTTTTATGGGGTAAAGATCCCAATCTTTCCGCTATCACACACACCGACGTCATCAATACCGATTTTATCTTACATAGCAGTGCGATCATCTTAGCAATTTTACTTGCCATTTTTGTCGCAAGCTGGCTCAGTCTTTTATTACAACAAAGTAAAATTCAACACAAACTGACCGCACTTGCTCCTTTCCTCACTTACCTGATAGTGATTTTATTACTGATACCACAGAGCGCTGAGCTGATGTTAAGTTTAATGAAACTCCAACTGCTCGACTTAACCAAAGCAAGGCTCAGCTTTGTTGCGAAAGCTGGCAACCTCACCAATTTCTTTAATTATCTCCAAAGTGCTATTTTACTGATTATCATGCTGAGTTTCTGGTTCCGCGTCCATGTAGCTCGTCAACATGCTGTAGAACAAGAAACACACCCAATTGAAAAACGCAAAAAACGTGCCACGCTACTGACGTCATCCCGTCTCTTACAATGGGGAAGCGTTTGCATATTGTTCATTTTCATGGCACAACTGTACTGGGATAAAGTGGCCTCTCAACCGCCTCGCTTATCCGAAGCCATCCCTGTACATATGGATGACAAGAACCAAGTTTATATCCCTATCGAACAAGTAAAAGACGGCAAATTACATCGCTTTGTATGGATAGCAGATGACGGAAAAGCAGTACGCTTTTTTTTAATTAACCGCCTGCCTGACCGTTTAAGTTTAGCCGCGGTCTTTGATGCCTGTATTCTTTGTGGCGATCAGGGTTATGTCATGGAAGGCGATCAAGTGATTTGCGTAGGTTGCGGTGTCAGAATGTTTATTCCGTCTATCGGTAAACCCGGTGGTTGTAATCCTGTTCCGATTGAAAATTGGCAACAAACGGACACTCAGGTGATTATTCACAAAAAAAGCTTAGAAGACGGCTTACATTATTTTTCAACTGTCGTTGAGATTGACGTGATCGATCCTGTGGATCACAGTCAACTGAAGAATACCCGTACTGAGCACAAATACAGTTACGAAGGCAAAACGTATTTCTTTGCTACGGAAAAAAATCTTCATTTATTCCGAGATGCCCCAGAAAATTACCTCAATGCAGAAGGAGGCAAGTAATGTTAGCCAGAATGTTATATCAATCTTGGCGCTTTGGTTTAAAACGCAAACTTCTCGCAATCATAACTCTTTTTCTTGCCGCAGGTTTAGTCTCCGCACTCCTCGCGGTTTCCATTGATATTGGTGACAAAATGGCGCGCGAATTAAAATCCTATGGTGCCAATATCTTAATTGAACCCGCTAGCCGTGCGATTTTACCCGAGGATGTGAATGGCGCCAGTTCATTAACTAGCCAAGACTTTCTTGATGAAAAAGAATTACCTAATGTAAAAGACATTTTTTGGCGAAATAACATTGTCGGCTTTGCGTCGTTACTAAGTGCCGACGTACAAGCACAAAAAGCTAATCAGAATACACTACAACCGATTCAGATTTTAGGCACATTTTTTGATCGTCAGATCGCCATTCCTGATGAAGCAGATTACCATACGGGACAAAAGATTATCAGTCCATATTGGAAAGTACAAGGTGAATGGGTCAATGATTTACAGGATCAATTTAGCACAATCGTGCCTGCCTTAGCCGGAGAACAACTTGCCAAAACCTGGTCTCTCCAGCCTGGTGAACAGATTCATCTCGCTTACCAAGACGAGGAATTTCAACAACAGCTTACAGTAGAAATCAAAGGGATACTTGCCACTGGTGGCAGTGAAGAACAACAACTGGTGCTACCGTTAAGTGCGGTACAACAATTACTTGGACTCGAAGGTAAAATCCAAGCCATTAAAGTGTCCGCTTTAACCGTGCCAGAAAATGAACTTTCACGCAAAGCACGCGCCAATGTTGAAGGATTAGACGCTGAAGAATATGATCGTTGGTACTGTACGGCTTATGTATCCTCTATTGCTCATCAATTAGAAGAGGCGATTTCAGGCGCAATTGTTCGCCCTATCTGGCAAGTCGCGGCCTCTGAAGGTGTAGTGATTGAAAAAATCCAATTATTACTGGTGGTGGTCACTGTAGCAGCAGTGATTGCTGCGGCAATGGGGATAGCCTCCTTGATGACCAGTACGATTATTGAACGAAGTAAAGAGATCGGTTTGATGAAAGCGTTGGGGGCATACCAATGGCAGATTGTCTTGCTCTTTTACTGTGAAGCCACTATTAGCGCATTATTTGGTGGTATATTAGGATGTTTAGCGGGTTGGGGACTAGCAAAATTTATTGGTATCACACTTTTTGGTCTCCCTTTAGATTTTACTTGGATAGTGGTGCCTTGTGTATTAGTGCTCTCTATCTTGATTGCTTTAATTGGTACTTGGTTCCCGGCACATCGGATTGCCAATCTCTACCCTGTTGAGGTGCTGTATGGTCGCCAATAAACCCAAATCCATGTTCTGGCGTTTAGTTTTTCGTGCCTTACGCTTACGTTTACAACGCGTCTTGATTATTTTTGCCGCACTCACTGTTGGCGCCAGTATTGTCACAGCAATGGCCGCTGTCTATTTTGATATCAATACCAAAATGAGCCAAGAGCTACGTACCTTTGGCGCCAATTTTTATATTGGCTCAAATAGTCGCGGACTGATCCAAGAACAGCAACTGCAACAAATTTTAGCCCAAGCACCAGCCGATCTAGTCACCGCGGCAAGTCCTTATTTGTATGGTGTCACACGCAGTGAATTGGAAAAAATTGTGATTATGGGTGTGTGGTTTGAAGACATGAAAACCCCCTCTCCTTATTGGCAAGTCACAGGATCGCAAATTGGCGTCAATTTTGATGATCGAAATGCGATGATTGGCAAAACCCTAGCAGAACGCTTACAACTCAATGTTGGCGATAGCATTACTTTAAGTAAAAATGCGGTGGAAAAACATCGTTTCCATATCAAAGCCATCATTGAAGCCGGCGATGCCACTGATAATATGTTGATTGTAAATTTAGAATTTGCGCAACATTGGTTAGAAAAAGAAGGGCAAGCTACTAATGCTTTACTCAATGTCAAAAATGATCGAGGACAAGTGGAACAATTTGCCACCTCACTGCAACAAACATATCCCGATTTAGAAATTCGCCCGATTCGTAAGGTGTCTGCGTCAGAGGGGCAAATCTTAGAGAAAATAAAAGGCTTAATGGGCTTAATTTCTGTGGTAATCCTGATCCTAGCAACCCTTTGTGTAAACACCACATTGATCGCCATTGTGGGAGAAAGAGCAAAAGAATTTGCACTACAAAAAGCTTTGGGAGCCAAAAAGCAAGATATTATCCAGCAAATCGGCACAGAAGCCTTCATTATTGCGATTTGTGCTATTTTCACGGGTTTAGTGATTGGTTATTTATTGGCACAAGTTCTTGGACTCACTGTATTTAAAGCCTATATTGATATGCGTTTACCCGTTATCCCAATTACGATATTGTTATCCTTACTGGTGGCATTTATTGCCGTGATCATCCCAACACGTCGTGCATTAGCGATCCAAACTGCCAATGTATTAAAAGGCGAATAAGATCAATTCATTAGCTTGTTTGCGGATTTAAAAAAAGGAAATGAAAAAATGCCAAATTATGTGATTGAAACACAACATTTATACAAAAGATTCGGTCAAGTGACCGCACTTGAAGACATCAACATTCAAATTAAAGAAGGCGAATTTGTTGCAATCATGGGTGCCTCAGGTTCAGGTAAAACAACGTTAATGAATATTCTCACTGGTTTAGACACTGCCAGTGAAGGAAAAGTGATCCTAGACGGTGTCGATGCCGCACAACTTGATGAAATCGGCAGACAACGTTTCCGTGCGGAGAAGATTGGTCTGGTCTTTCAGCAATTCCACTTAATCCCTTATTTAACTGCCTTGGAAAATGTCATGTTAGCACAACATTATCACAGTGTAATTGATGAAGATGCAGCCAAGGCGGTGTTACAACAAGTCGGTCTAGCGCATCGTTTTGACCACAGACCAAGCCAACTGTCTGGCGGAGAACAACAACGTGTGTGTATTGCGCGCGCCTTAGTTAATCAGCCACCGGTGATTTTTGCCGATGAGCCGACAGGAAACCTAGATGAAAAAAATGAGCAACTGGTGCTCGATTTACTCGTCGCATTAAACCAACAAGGACGTACAGTCGTGATGGTCACCCATAATCCTGAGCTAAGTAAACTGGCCGACCGCACTATTTTCTTACAGTATGGTAAATTCCTACGAGAAGCCTCAAATGAAAACAAGCGTATTGTTAACCGCACTTTTTAAGCCATTGCTTCTTTGCACAATCGTTCTAAGTTGTATTGGATGTAAAGAAGACATCGCGGTCATTGGTAAGCAAGCCCCCGAAATTGCCGTTTTTGATTTAGCGGGCACACAACGTTCTTTAAATGAAGGGAAAGGAAAAACCATTCTCCTCAATTTCTGGTCAGAAACCTGTGGCGTATGTATTGCAGAATTAAAAACCTTTGAACAACTTCTCCAGTCTTACCCACAAAATAATTTACATATTATTGCGATTAACGTTGATGGAGACAAAGCAGATACACAAGCGCTTGTAAAAAAAAGAGAAATTTCCCTTTTGGTGGTGAAAGATCAATTAAAGATCACGGCTGAACGCTACCAATTAGTAGGCACCCCCACCTCTTTCGTTATTGACCCCGAGGGCAAAATCCTTTATAAATTCGAGGGCTTAATTCCTGCTCAGGATTTACACTTATTTTTTAAAGGTTAACGAATGAAAAAATACGACTCTGCTTTATGGATTTTGCTGGCACTTGTTCCAATCGCACAAGCAAATGTCAGCGTTGAACGCGGTCAACAACTTTTTAAACCCTGTTCCTTCTGTCATGGTAACCAAGCGGAAAAATCCGCTTTAAACCAATCACGTCCATTAAAAGATTTACCGGCAAATGAAATTGTCAATACCCTCAAAGCGCGTAAAGAAGGACAAATTATCGGTGCCGGAAATGCCGCGAAATCTCGCTTATCTGAAGAAGATATGCAGAGTGTGGCAAAATTTATCGAAACACTGAAATAAACCACCCACAGAGAAATGGCATCATTGATGCCATTTTCACAATACAGTCTTGGATTTTCATGACACGAATTAATCTCATCGCCCCCGCTGAACTTTGTGATCAACATCTGTTAGCAGAACACAGAGAACTGACACGTATTCCCAATGCTGTGGCAAAAGGGAAATTTAGCCTCCTCGGTCAGCCAGAAGATTATAAATTAGGTACAGGGCATGTACGCTTTTTCTTTAACAAGCTCCAGTTTCTCAAAAAACGTTATGACTTATTGCATCAAGAATGCCGAGCTCGGGGGTTTAATGTGCAATATATTTGGCCCGACAAGTTGCCGGAGGACGATAACCTCTGGTTAGACTACATCCCTACTGAGCATGCCTTAGCCGCCAATAGAGCGCGTATTTTAGAAAGAATGCCTGTCAAAGCACGCTTTACACCAAGTAAAGCTACAACTTAAATAGCCAGTCATCCTCTTTTGGCATTTGTAAATAAAAACCTTGTGTTTCAATTTGTTTACGGACTTCGGCTTTCTCCGCATTAACTAATGCTTTCTCGCCAGCGAGATTAAACATCATCACAAAAATAGGGGGACCAAAAGCATTTCTTAATACCTCAGGAACCGCATCAAATTGATCACGTTTTGCCACATAAAGGTATGTCCCCATTTTTCTTGTACTTTTATAAATCGCACATAACATTGCTTTAACTTCCAATTCGAACAAAAAAGATTTGCCGATCCTAGCACAATTCTTTATGATTGGAACAAGTAATTTGTTTATTTGGATAGAGTTATGGCACAGGATATTGTAGCGTTTCGTACAGGACAATTTTCATCAATTTTTCTTACTCTTCATAGCTCTAGCCTCAGCGTGATTAAACGTGCCTTAAGCAAAAAAATCAAATCCTCCCCTTCAATTTTTCAACATATTGCTGTCATTCTCCAATTCACGCCTGAACTTGAAAAAGTCAATCTACAAGCACTAAAAAGTCTCTGTGAAGAATTTAATATTCATATTATTGGAGTTTCAGATTGGACAAATCATCTGCAAAAAGAATTAATCATAACATCAGGCTTAGCCTTGTTGGGTAAGAGCGGTGAATTTACCGAGATTTTGCCAGAACCACGCTGTTTACCCGTCAAAATCATTCATCAACATGTTGCAAGTAAGCAAGTGATTTATGCCAAAAACAGCGATCTGATTATTCATGGTAATATAGAACCCGGTGCTGAAGTGGCTGCCGACGGTAATGTACATATTTATGGCAAGCTATTAGGACGTGTCATGGCTGGCGTGAATAACAATGTGGGTTCAATTTATACCCAATATCTTGATGCGGAATTCATTGCTGTGAGTAGTCGCTTTTTATATAAAGACAACTTGCCTCATGAATACCAACATGAAGCCGTACGTATCTTTGCCGACAAAGACAAATTGCGTTTTCACTTCTTGTTAGAAAAAGGAACCTAAAGGATAAAAAAAATAGCGGAGAATACCTCCGCTATTTCTATCCGTGCATTATTGTGCTTTAGGCACAATCACTTCTTTTACTTCTTCTGTTTTTTCACTCACTGCATCCGCTGCTTTATTCACTTCCGCTTTCATCGCATCTTTCATCTCTGTCGCTTTTTCTGTTACCATTTCTTTGGCTTCTGAGCTAGCAACTTTCGCGTCTTCCACTTTGGCTGCTGCAGCGTCTTTTACTTCCGCTGCTTTTTCTGCAACATCGTTTTTCGCGTCAGCAACTGCCGCTTTCATTTCTTCCATCTTTGTCGCCGTAGCAGCTTTAACTTCTTCCATTTTCGCTGCGCTGGCTTCTTTCATTTCTTCCACTTTAGCCGCGGTAGTTTCTTTCATTTCTTCTACTTTAGCGGCAGTAGCGGCTTTCACTTCTTCTACTTTCGTGGCAACCGTTTCTTTTGCTTCTTTCGCTGCTTCAACAGCAGAGTTTTTCACTTCATTTGCTGCATTAACAACAGCTTCTTTGGTTTCAACAACACTCGCTTTCGCTTTTTCCACTTCTTGACCAGCTTTGCTCTCTTTATCAAAACAACCTGTGACGCTTAAACTCGCCCCTAATACTAATGCGGCTAATACTGATTTTTTCATCATTTCTCCTAACTTTTACGAGGTTTTTAAACTCAATACCGACAAAGTATCATACTTTGTTCAATATAGTGTGTATTAAATTCCATGAAAAAGAAATGATTATTTACATTATTTACTAAACATCATGTGTTTTGGGATCATAAAAAACGCCACAGTATGATTCTAACTTATTGAATATAAGCGAAAAATACTTTTACATCAGATGGCGTTTGTGAATTAATGTAAATGATTGAACTTTTCATTTTGATGAAATTTAACACAAATTACTTCCGTGTTTATTTACTCTGGATATTTTGCTTGTACGATATTGCCTATTTTTCCATCCCATTGGACATGCGCAATCGTCGAAGGATAAAAGCTAACAGAATTCCGTCCACAAAGTGTTACCACAATTTCTCCTACTAAAGGCAGATGTGAAACAATCAAAACAGACTGGATACCTTGTTTCGCCAAAACATCCAAATACCCTACTACCGTATGTGAATTACCGTAAGGGGTTATCCCATCCCAAGTTTCTACTTTCTCGGCTAATTGATTAGCATAGACACCGTTAATCTGTTCGAATGTTTGTTGAGCGCGTGCATAAGAACTAACTAGCACTTTATCTACCGTCATCGTCGATTTTAACCACTCACCTTGTGAAATTGCTTGCTGAATACCACGACGATTTAAGTGACGTTCTCTGTCTGATTTCGCCATCACTTCGGCTTCGCCATGGCGCATAACAAAAATATCCATAATTGACTCTCAATATTAAAAAAATAAACTGAGCCTTATCGACTCAGCTTACTCAAAAAAACATTAGTTAGCTCGCACAACATCCGCAATCTGTTCTGCACATTGTTGAGCTAATGCACCATCTTCACATTCTACCATGACTCGAATTAAAGGTTCCGTCCCCGACTTACGTAATAAAATACGCCCTTTACCTGCCAAACGTTTTTCAACCTCTGCTGCAACTGCTTTTACCGCAGCGCTTTCGAGTGGATTATCTCCCCCAGCAAAACGCACATTAATTAACACTTGTGGGAACAGTGGCACCGCACTGGCTAACTCATTTAAAGATAAGTTATGCTGTACCATCGCACTTAATACGGCTAAGGAAGCAATAATGCCATCTCCAGTGGTGTTTTTATCTAAAATAATAATATGCCCGGAGTTTTCCCCCCCCAATAACCAGCCTTTTTCTTGCATTTTCTCCAACACATAACGGTCACCTACATTGGCACGAACAAACGGAATGCCTAACTGTTTTAACGCAAGCTCAAGACTCATATTGCTCATTAAGGTGCCCACCACACCACCTTTTAAATGACCTGCACGTAAAGCTTCACGCGCAATAATAAATAAAACTTGATCACCATCGACTTTATTGCCTAAATGGTCAACCATAATTAAACGGTCTCCATCACCATCATAGGCGAGTCCCACATCGGCTTTCACTTCAAGCACTTTCTCTTGCAGTGCTTTGATATCGGTGGCACCACATTTCTCATTGATATTCAGCCCATTTGGCTTAGCACCGATTTCTATCACTTCCGCGCCCAGTTCACGCATTACATTCGGTGCAATGTGATAAGTTGCACCATGAGCACAATCCACAACAATTTTATAGTTTTCTAAACTCAGGTGAGCAGGAAACGTTCCTTTACAAAACTCAATATAACGTCCTACCGCATCATTAATCCGACTTGCTCGACCAAGCTCCGCAGATTCGACACAATCCATCGGTTCATCCAGCATAGCTTCAATCGCTTCTTCTACATCATCTGGTAATTTTGTCCCTTGGGCAGAAAAAAACTTAATGCCATTATCATAATAAGGGTTGTGCGATGCCGAGATGACGATCCCCGCTTCTGCACGAAATGTGCGTGTTAAATAAGCAATAGCCGGAGTTGGCATCGGTCCGGTGAACGCTGCTGAAAGCCCTGCCGCCGCTAAACCCGCTTCAAGTGCCGATTCCAACATATACCCCGAAATACGTGTATCTTTACCAATTAATACGGTTCTTGACCCTTGCGTCGCCAAGACTTTTCCAGCAGCCCAACCCAATTTTAAAGCAAAATCAGGGGTAATCGGGAATGTTCCCACTTTGCCACGAACACCATCTGTACCAAAATACTTACGTTCTGCCATATTTATCATCCTTCTTTATTTAAGCATTCATTGTTGCTTGCCAAATTTTGAGCGCATCCGCTGTGTGTTCGACATCATGCACACGTACAATTGCTGCACCATGCATCATTGCAATTAACGCACCAGCAACACTCCCAACAACACGGTCTTCTACTGCTTTATCTAACACATTCCCAATCATAGATTTTCGGGATAAGCCCGCTAATACCGGAAAGCCTGCAGCACAAAAGTGCGCTAAGTTTTGCAATAATTTATAGTTATGTACAACGTTTTTACCAAAGCCAAAACCCATATCCCAAATAATATTTTCTTGCCGAATGCCCGCGCTTATACATTCTGCAGAACGCGTTTGTAAAAAGGCGAAAACTTCAGCCACGACATCCTCATAATACGGATTCTGCTGCATAGTACGGGGTTCTCCTTGCATATGCATAATACATACTGGTAAATCCAGTTCCGCTGCAGTGAGTAATGCATTTGGCTCACGTAGTGCACGAATATCATTGATCAGATCCATTCCTACTTGAGCGGCTTCTTTCATCACTTCGGCTTTCGACGTGTCCACAGAAATCCAGCAATCAAAGTTCTGGCGCACCGCTTCAACCATAGGAATAACACGAGCTAACTCTTGTTCAAGCGTTACTTCTTCTGCCATAGGGCGCGTTGACTCACCACCAATATCGATGATCGTCGCCCCTGCATTTAACATGCTCTCTACATGAAAAAGGGCTTTGTCTAATGCAAAGAATTGACCACTGTCTGAAAAGGAATCCGGTGTGAAATTTAAAATCCCCATGATTTGGGGCGTAGATAAGTCTAATACTTTATTGTTTGCGTATAATATCATTGATGATTACCACGATGAAAGGTATGGCTAATTATAGCGAAAGATTGCCATAGAAAAAATAACTTATTGTCAAAACGCGTCAAGAGGGAAATAAAAAACCCTTTAACATTCGATTAAAGGGTTTTGAGAGGCTTATTTATCCGAAGGCGATTGATGATCGGAATCTTGTTCCGTTTCTACCGCACTTTTCGCTTCTGGAGAAGCTTTTGTCCCCGCTTTAGTTTGCGTAGTCGGTTCGTTTTCGTCCCAGCCCGATGGCGGTGTAACAGGTTGACGTTTCATCAGCTGCTCAATCTGTTCTTCTTCAATGGTTTCATATTTCACTAACGCATCTTTCATGGCATGTAAAATATCCATATTATCAATCAGAATCTGTCTTGCACGTTCATAGTTACGTGTCACAATGGCACGGACTTCCTCATCGATAAGATGTGCGGTTTCATCTGACATATGTTTTGCTTTTGCCATTGAACGTCCTAAGAATACTTCACCATCATCTTCTGAATAAAGAATTGGACCTAATTTTTCTGAGAATCCCCATTGGGTTACCATGTTACGGGCAATATTAGTTGCCACTTTAATATCGTTTGAGGCTCCGGTTGAAATATTATCTTCACCATAAATCAAATCTTCCGCCAGACGTCCTGCATACAATGTGGAAAGTTTACTTTCTAATTGTTTTTGACTGATACTGACTTGATCGCCTTCAGGTAAGAAGAAGGTCACTCCCAATGCACGACCACGAGGAATAATCGTGACTTTATGTACGGGATCATGTTCTGGCACGATATAACCGACAATGGCGTGTCCCGCTTCATGATAAGCAGTCGATTCTTTCTGCTTCTCCGTCATGATCATAGTACGGCGCTCCGGTCCCATATTGATTTTATCTTTCGCTTTTTCAAACTCAAGCATAGTGACCAAACGTTTATTTGTACGTGCTGCAAATAACGCGGCTTCGTTGACTAAGTTTGCCAAATCCGCCCCAGAATAACCTGGTGTACCACGCGCAAGTGTCATCGCATCGACGTCTGGTGCAATCGGAACACGACGCATATGTACTTTTAAGATTTGTTCACGACCACGCACATCAGGTAACCCCACCACGACTTGACGGTCGAAACGTCCTGGACGGGTTAATGCTGGGTCAAGGACATCTGGACGGTTCGTCGCCGCAATCACGATAACGCCTTCATTCCCCTCAAAGCCATCCATTTCCACCAACATTTGGTTTAATGTTTGTTCACGTTCATCGTGTCCACCACCTAAACCTGCACCACGTTGACGACCAACGGCATCAATCTCATCAATGAAAATCAAACAAGGTGCATTTTTCTTCGCTTGTTCAAACATATCACGGACACGCGACGCACCGACACCCACGAACATTTCAACGAAATCTGAACCTGAAATAGTAAAGAAAGGTACTTTAGCTTCACCTGCGATCGCTTTAGCTAATAAGGTTTTACCCGTGCCCGGTGGTCCTACCATTAAAATCCCTTTAGGGATTTTACCGCCAAGTTTTTGGAACTTACCTGGATCACGTAAGAAATCAACAATTTCGCCCACTTCTTCTTTGGCTTCATCACAACCCGCAACATCAGCAAAAGTGGTTTTAATTTGCTCTTGCGTCATCATTCGAGCACGGCTTTTACCAAAGCTCATGGCTTTACTGCCACCGCCTTGCATCTGACGCATAAAGAAGAACCAAACCCCGATGAGTAAAAGCATTGGGAACCAAGAAATTAAGATTTGTGAGAATAAACCCCGTTTTTCTGGTAAGGTTCCTTCTACCTTAACTTTCTTATTGAGCAAATCATTGAGTAATTTATCGTCATTTAACGGCATGACTGTCGTATATTTGCTGCCATCGGTTTTGGTAACAAAAATTTCATTGTAATCAAAACGGGCTTGACGAATTTGATCGTTACCTAAATCTGTAATGAAAGTTGTATAGTCAGTGGTATTTCCTGACGAACTTGAATTAAAGCCTTGGTATGCGGTCATCATTACCACAGCTACCACAATCCAAAGGACTAAATTTTTTACCATATCGTTCAAGGTTTGACCTCTTTTTGTTTAACGTTAATAATTTGTTGCTAAAGATTACTATATCTGTAATGAAATTGGAAATTATCCCATCAATAGTCATTAACGAATAAACTTACTCAACGTAAGTAAGCCTATCCTTTATAACCGGTTGCAACAATATACACCTCACGAGAACGACCTCGAGAAGCCTCAGGTTTCCGCACTTTTACAACACTAAAGAGAGAACGAATTTCTCTCAAGTATTCATCAAAACCTTCACCCTGAAAAACTTTTACGACAAAACTGCCTTTTGTCGCAAGCACTTGTTTACACATATCCAGTGCCAGCTCAACTAAATACATCGCACGCGGAATATCTACCGACGGCATACCACTAAAATTAGGCGCCATATCTGACATCACCACATCCACTTTACCTTCACCAACACGCGCTAATAACGCAGCTAACACCTTTTCATCTCGAAAGTCGCCTTGTAAAAAATCGACGCCTACAATCGGATCCATTTCCAAAATATCACAGGCGATAATGCGTCCCGCACCACCTATTTGGCTAACGACATATTGTGACCAGCCACCCGGCGCTGCACCTAAATCGACCACGGTCATACCGGGCTTGAATAAACGGTCAGTTTGTTGGATCTCATCTAACTTAAAATAGGCACGTGAACGCAATTTTTGTTTATGTGCTTTCTGGACAAACGGATCTTTAAAATGCTCATTTAGCCAGCGAGAAGAACTCGCTGAACGTTTTTTCTTTCCCATAAACTGCTTCTATTGCTTCGATGTTTTCTCAATATGGGGCATTATACACAAGTTTCAAGGCGAATTTGGTAGAAAAAATGAATTGAATCAATATTGGCTATAAAACAATCCACCCACCTTGCCTTTTTCAAAAAATCTGTACAAAAACAACCGCACTTTTTGCACTGTAAACTGTCATTCGCCTGTCATCAAACTGTCATATTTGTTCATTACAATCACTTTCGCTACCACATGGTAGCGATTGAAAAGACACTCAAAGGAGTAACATCTATGACAAAACGTGCAATGCTTTTGGCTATTCTATTCAGTACATTTGCTTTGACGACGCAGGCACAAACCATTACTGGCGCGGGCGCTTCTTTTCCTTATCCAATCTATGCCAAATGGGCATCCATGTATGAAAAACAAACAGGTAACAAAGTCAACTATCAATCAATTGGCTCAGGGGGCGGTCAGCAACAAATTATCGCCAAAACCATTGATTTTGGTGCCTCAGATGATCCGATGAAAGCAGAACTTTTAGCACAACATCAATTATTACAATTTCCAGCCATTATCGGTGGCACAGTGCCTGTCGTGAATTTACCAGAAATCACCGCCGGACAGCTTAAACTTTCTGGTGAAGTTCTCGCCGATATTTTCTTAGGCAAAATTAAAAAGTGGAATGATCCCGCTATCGCCAAATTAAACCAAGGGGCTAATTTACCCGATAAAGCCATTATCGTCGTACATCGTTCTGACGGTTCAGGCACCACATTCGGTTGGACTAATTATCTTTCTAAAGTATCGACTGAATGGAAAGAAACTGTCGGTCAAGGTAAATCAGTCAAATGGCCTACGGGACAAGGCGGCAAAGGTAACGAAGGCGTGGCTGCTTATGTCAGCAAAATCAAATATTCGATTGGTTATGTGGAATATGCGTACGCGAAACAAAACCAGCTCGCTTGGGCGTCATTACAAAATAAAGCCGGGCAATTTGTACAGCCTTCAGCAGAAAGTTTTATGGCAGCTGCCGCCAATGCTCAATGGGAAAGTGCGGTCGGTATGGGCGTCATTTTAACCAATGAAGAAGGTGATAAATCTTGGCCAGTTACCGCAGCAAGTTTCATCTTACTGCATAAGCATGCAGAAAAGCCAGAAATCACCAAGGCTGTCTTTGATTTCTTTGACTGGGCATTCAAGCAAGGCAAAGTCGCAGCAACGGAGCTTGATTATGTGCCTCTGCCTGAGGAAGTCATTCAGAAAATTCAAGCGCAATGGAAAACCGAGGTGAAGTCCAGTGATGGCAAAACACTTTGGCAATAAATAAACGCAGAGGGCAGAAACACTGCTGCCCTCTCTATACAATAATGACAAGAGGGTGACCATGCTACGACGCAAAACCCAAGCGGAAACGAACCGCTTAAATCATCATATTATTGAACTTCTTTTTAGGCAAACTACACGTTTTTTCGCCGTATTTGTGTTTTTACTGCTTGCTGCAGTGATGACCTCTTTGGTCTTTGGCAGTTGGGATTCGTTCTCAACATTTGGTTTTTCTTTTTTATGGCACAATGATTGGAATCCTGTTCAAGAAAGCTACGGTGCCATTATTCCTATTGTAGGTACCTTAATTACCTCTTTCTTAGCTCTCATTATCGCCGTGCCTATTTCTTTCGGTATTGCGATTTTCTTAACTGAATTAGCACCAGAAGGGTTACGACGTCCAGTGGGTACTGCCATTGAAATACTCGCCGCAATTCCGTCTATTATTTACGGCATGTGGGGACTTTTCATTTTTGTACCACTTTTCCAAGAACACATCCAACCGTCTTTAATCGAATGGTTTGGCTATCTCCCTGTACTCAGTTATTTATTTTCTGGTGCGCCTTTTGGTATTGGTTTATTCACCGCCGGACTGGTGCTAGCCATTATGATTATTCCCTTCATCGCTGCCGTAATGCGCGATGTATTCACTATCGTTCCCGCCATTTTGAAAGAGTCCGCTTATGGACTGGGCTCAACCACATGGGAAGTGATGTGGAAAGTGGTGTTACCTTATACTAAAACTGGCGTTGTTGGCGGCATTATGCTCGGTTTAGGTCGTGCACTGGGCGAAACCATGGCGGTCACGTTTGTGATTGGCAATGCTTTCCATTTACCGGAATCCTTGTTTTCCCCATCCACTTCGATCGCCTCCGCCATCGCGAATGAGTTTAATGAAGCCAGTGGATTGCAAAAATCCGCTTTAATGGAATTAGGCTTAATTCTCTTCTTCATCACCACTGTCGTGCTATCCATTTCACGTTTATTAATTATGCGTATTGAGAAAAAAGAAGGACGGAAATAAATGAGTAACACCCATTTTCACTGTCGTAAACTTAAAAATAAACTGATGCTCACCCTTTCATTTTTAGCGGTTTTCTTTGGCTTATTTTGGCTATGTTGGATTTTGTTTACCTTAATTACAAAAGGTATTCCCGCGTTATCCTTGGAACTTTTCTTAGAAAAAACACCGGGACCGGGTGAAAAAGGCGGCTTACTGAATGCCATTATTGGTTCAACTCTGATGATTACTGTCAGTACGCTAATTGGCACCCCAATTGGTATTCTCGCCGGCACTTACCTCGCAGAATACGGACGTTATAGCCAATTAACCAAAGTGACGCGGTTCTTAAACGATGTATTACTTTCCGCGCCATCTATCGTGATTGGCTTATTTATCTACGCCATTTATGTGTCACAAGTGAAACATTATTCTGGCTGGGCAGGTGCCTTTGCTTTAGCCATCATCATTATTCCTGTCGTGGTACGGACAACCGATAATATGCTCAATCTCGTACCAAACAATTTACGGGAAGCCGCCGCCTCCTTAGGCTGCCCACAATGGCGCGTGATTACGATGATTTGTTATCGCTCTGCGCGTGCGGGGATTTTAACCGGGGTATTATTGTCAATTGCCCGTATTTCAGGGGAAACGGCGCCATTACTCTTTACCGCGCTATCCAATCAGTTCACTTCCTTTGATATGAATGGACCAATGGCAAATATCCCGATCGTAATCTATCAATTCGCGGCAAGTCCATTCCAAGATTGGAACGAGCTTGCTTGGGCTGGTGCAACCTTAATTACCCTATTTGTTTTACTACTTAATATTTTTGCACGTATTTTCTTTCCACAGAAATCCAAATAAAAATGGGAGAAATCTGAATGAATACTCAAATTATCCAACTTGAAAATACAAAATTAGAAGTGAACAACCTCAATTTTCACTATGGTGATTTCCATGCGTTAAAAAATATCAATATGCGTATTGCGAAACACAAAGTGACGGCGTTTATTGGTCCTTCTGGCTGTGGTAAATCGACCTTGCTTCGTTCGTTTAATCGTATTTTTGAGCTGTATCCAAACCAATACGCCACCGGTGAAATCAAATTAGACGGTGAAAATTTATTAACGTCACCGATGGATATTTCACTGATTCGCGCCAAAGTCGGTATGGTATTCCAAAAACCAACCCCCTTCCCGATGTCTATTTATGACAATGTGGCATTTGGGATCCGTTTATTCGAGAAATTAAGCAAAGCTGATCTGAATGATCGCGTGGAATGGGCATTAAGCAAAGCAGCGTTATGGAATGAGGTGAAAGATAAATTAAATCAAAGTGGCGACAGCTTATCGGGCGGTCAACAACAACGCTTATGCATTGCGCGTGGCATTGCGATTAAACCAGAAGTGTTACTGTTAGATGAACCTTGTTCCGCACTCGATCCTATTTCAACAGCCAAAATCGAAGAATTGATTTCAGAACTCAAGCACGATTATACCGTGGTGATGGTTACTCATAATATGCAACAAGCCGCGCGTTGTTCTGATTACACCGCGTTTATGTATTTAGGTGAATTGATTGAGTTTGATGAAACCGTCAAAATCTTTGACAAACCACGTCTGCAACGCACAGAAGACTATATCAAAGGACGCATGGGATAAAAATAAACAAAATCAAATTGCATCCCGTATCATTTTGATTAAAATCAAACGAATTATGGACTTCTCCTCACGCTCTGATGAGGAGAAAGTTCGCTACTCCTATACGGTGTATAAAGTGAGGTACAAATGACCAAAATACTGGTGGTTGAAGATGAAAGTGCGATTCGCGAAATGATCAGCTTATTTTTAACTCAACAAGGTTATGACATTATTGAGGCTGCTGACTACCAAAGTGCGGTCAAAAAATTAGTAGAAAAGCCACAACTCATTTTATTAGACTGGATGTTGCCCGGTCGTTCTGGTATCCAGTTTATTCAGTTTTTGAAAAAACACGAAGACACCGAAAACATCCCTGTCATCATGCTGACTGCGCGTAGTGAAGAAGAGGATTGTATTACCGGCTTAAATACAGGCGCGGATGATTACATCACTAAACCTTTCTCACCTAAAATCTTACTTGCCAGAATTGAAGCTATGCTCAGACGTGTTTATGAACAAAGCCAGAATAGCATTGAAATTGACGGACTACTTTTAGATCAAAATGCCTTGCGGGTGAGCTATCAAAAAAATGTGATTAACCTTAGCTCGACTGAATTTAAACTGCTTAAATTTCTCATGACTCACCCTGAAAAAGTCTATACACGCGAACAGCTCTTAGATTGTATTTGGGGAAATGATATTTATGTGGAAGATAGAACGGTGGATAGCTATATTCGTCGCTTACGCAAAAGCCTTGAGCAATATGGTTTTGATCGCTATATCCAAACGGTACGTGGGACGGGCTATCGTTTTTCGCCTCATTTTCAGGACGAGATGAAATGAAAAGAACCTTTTCAATTAAGTATTTTTTTATTGAATTAGCGATAAGCCTACTGATTGCCAGTCTTTTTTCCTATTTTACTCAATCCTTTGCATTCTGGTTTATTACAGTGCTCCTCTGCTTTCTGATTTTTCATCATTACAATGAATTTAAGTTGTTGAAAATGCTCCATCCAGATGCGACTGACACACTGAAAAAAACACATCTGCTGGATAATATTTCTCAAACCACTGCCTACTATAAAAGTAAAAATCGAAAAGAAAGAATTAAAACGTTACGTTTACTTTCGAAATTAAATAAAAATATTCAATACCTCCCCGATGCCATTATCATTTGTGACAATGAAGGCAATATCTCTTGGTGCAATAACGCCTCGCAAGAAATGTTCATGTTTTATTGGAATAAGAAAATAAACAGTAAAAATCTCTTCAATGTCATTTTCTATAACGAATTTAAGCACTACTTTTATCAATCCATGAGAAAACGCCCTTTGGTGTTACTCACCAATGAAAACCGCTATATTGAGATCAACATTAATCATTATGACAACGAATCACGTGTGATTATTGCGCGCGATGTCACACAAATGATCCGTTTATTACATTCTCGCCAAACCTTTTTATCGAATATCAACCACGAACTACGCACGCCGTTAACGGTATTACAAGGTTACTTAGAGTTGCTAGAAGCAGAAAAAGATCACAGTGCACTAGCACAAAAAGCCATTCACGCCATGCAAGCACAAAGTCAGCGGATGGCAAATTTACTGCAACAACTCAATGTGTTGGCGAAAATTGAAAGCTCGTCTAATCAAGAACACGAACCAGTTAATCTGCCGCACTTGATCTTAAACTTAAAAGAGAATACACACTTTTTAAATCACTATCATCATCAAATCCATTTTGATATCGCACCAGACATTTATGTATTCGGCGATGAAAGCCAGCTACAAAGTGCGGTTTCCAATCTCATTTATAATGCGATAAAACATTCTGGTGAGAATTGTCAAATCAACGTCAGTTGGCAACTTTGTGCTGAGGGGGCTAAATTTAGTGTGACCGATAATGGAATAGGTATTGCAACACATCATTTATATCATTTAACTGAGCGTTTTTACCGTGTGGATGAATCCCGCAGTAACCAAACTGGCGGTCATGGTTTAGGTTTAGCAATCGTTAAACATGCCCTTGAACATCATCACGCCCAACTGGAGATTGAAAGTAAAGAAGGCGAAGGAAGCTGTTTTTCTTTTATTATTCCGAAGAAGTTATTGTGTGAGAGCGCTTCAGCCTAACAGCACTAACATAAGAAAAACACATCGTTTTTCTAGCAAAATGTCATCATGCCTTACCAAAAAACGCCAAAATATTCTCCCGAATCGCACGTACAGGGAATTTAATAAACAGCTGCCATCTGGCTTCTGAATAAAAAGGCTGATGGAACGGTCTTAATCGTTTATACACCTCAAACGCTTCCTCTCTACGCCCTAGACGATATAACGCCTCCGCCCAAATCAGCTGGGCTTTGGCATACATATGCATATCGTCGTCAGCGGAAACCAGCGTACAAGTGCGAATACATTCTTGGTAGCGTTTTAAGTTTTTGAGGATAAGTGCCGCATTAGTTTTTGCCGTAGCAAAAATAGTAGCGCCCTCACGATGTGTTATTGAATCCAACATTTTTAGCGCCTCATCGAGTTTATTGAGGCTAATCAACACAGAACTTAAAAACAATTTATCTTCTACATCTAATTTTTGTTGTGCTACGAAATCTTGATAAAGTTGTTCAAGCTCATCAACACGTTTCAAATTAATCAACAGATTGGCTAATTGCATTTGCGCAGAACGATACACTGTTTTATTGTCCATCGGCACAGCACGATACAGCATCAAAACCGTATCAAAATTACGCAACATCTTTGCCGGTTTCTCTTTTTCCAATAGCTCTAAGAGTGCCGCTTTTTGAATTTCGACAAGATGATAGAGATCTGGTTCAAGCGCTTGATCGATGTCCACTTTTTCTAAGGTTAATAAAGCTGCTTTGGTCTTTTTCTGTTTGGCTAATTCAATCGCTGGTCCTGCAACTGCCAAAAAACGTTGACTTAATTGTTCATCTAACATAATTAATTTGCTTTATTGCACCTCAAAAAAATGTTCACGTAATTGTTGTAATTGATCCCGCACAGCCGCTGCTTTTTCAAATTCAAGATCCTGTGCATATTTATACATTTGTTGTTCTAATTTCTTAATCTGTTGCTGATATTCTTTCGCCGTTTGTGGTACAACATAAAGTGCGGTCGGTTCTGCCACTTTTTTCGCGTTTCTATTCGCTTTAGCTTTTTGATTCGCCCCTTGACCGATGTCTAATAATTCTCCCACTTTTTTATTCAATGCTTGTGGCACAATACCGCGTGCTTCATTATATTTCATTTGTTTTTCACGACGGCGATTGGTTTCGGTTATGGCTTTTTGCATAGAATTGGTGATGCGATCCGCATATAGAATCGCTTTCCCTTTTAAGTTACGTGCTGCGCGTCCAATTGTCTGAATTAAGGAACGTTCTGAACGTAAGAAGCCTTCTTTATCGGCATCTAAAATCGCCACCAAAGACACTTCCGGAATATCCAATCCTTCACGCAATAAGTTGATCCCAACTAACACATCAAATTCCCCTAAACGCAGATCACGGATAATTTCTACCCTCTCAACCGTATCAATATCTGAATGTAAATAACGGACGCGAATACCGTGTTCATCTAAATAATCCGTCAGATCTTCCGCCATTTTTTTGGTTAAGGTAGTGACTAAAACTCGTTCATTTTGATCCGCTCTTTGGCGAGCTTCAGACAGTAAATCATCCACTTGAATCGCCACTGGACGAATTTCAATTTCGGGATCCAATAAGCCCGTTGGACGCACTACTTGATCAATAATTTCCCCAGCGGATTTTTCTAATTCATAAGGACCCGGTGTGGCGGAGACATAAATCGTTTGCGGGGCTAAACGTTCAAATTCCTCAAAACGTAAAGGGCGATTATCCAATGCTGAAGGTAAACGGAAGCCATATTCCACCAGTGTTTCTTTACGAGAACGATCACCACGATACATACCACCAATTTGCGGCACCGTCACATGAGATTCATCAATAATAAGTAGTGCATCTGAAGGCATATAATCAAATAAGGTTGGCGGTGGCTCGCCTTCGTTACGCCCTGATAAATAGCGTGAATAGTTTTCGATACCTGAGCAATATCCCAATTCATTCATCATTTCAATATCGAATTGGGTGCGTTGTATAATGCGCTGCTCTTCGAGTAATTTGTTATTTTCCAATAAGAATTGGCGACGCTCCGCCAGTTCTTGTTTGATTTTTTCAATGGCATCTAAAATCCGCTCTCTTGGTGTGACATAGTGCGTTTTCGGATAAATAGTATAACGAGGGACAGGACCAAAACTTGAGCCAGTTAGCGGATCAAATAAACTTAATCGCTCGATTTCATCGTCAAATAATTCGATCCGTATCGCTTTATCATCAGATTCTGCGGGGAAAATATCAATGATTTCACCACGCACACGAAAGGTACCACGCTCAAACGCCTGATCATTGCGTGTGTACTGCAATTCAGCCAATTGCGCTAAGAGTTGACGTTGATTAATAATCGCACCCGTTTGTAAATGGAGCATCATTTTTAAATAAGAATCTGGATCGCCTAAACCATAAATAGCGGATACAGAGGCAACCACAATAGTATCTCGACGCTCTAAAAACGATTTAGTGGCAGATAAGCGCATTTGTTCGATTTGATCATTAATCGACGCATCTTTCTCAATAAAAGTATCGCTACTTGGCACATAAGCTTCTGGCTGATAGTAATCATAGTAAGATACGAAATATTCAACTGCATTTTCTGGAAAAAATGCTTTCATTTCAGCATAAAGCTGTGCTGCGAGGGTTTTATTCGGGGCAAGTACCATAGCGGGACGATTTAATTTTGCAATCACATTAGCAATCGTAAAGGTCTTACCTGACCCTGTTACCCCCAACAAGGTTTGATGAGCAAGCCCATTTTCAAGCCCCTCAATCAGCTGCGTAATTGCTTGCGGTTGATCACCAGAAGGAGAAAAATCCGAATGCAAAATAAATGATTTAGTATGCATTTTATACGCCATAGTCTTATACTCAATTCTATTCAAAGTGCGGTCAATTTTATCACAATTTTGTAACAGTTTTAGATTTAAAAAATGTAAGTTTTACACAGAATTATATTTGTCAAGATTCAAACTTCTCAAATTTAAAAAAAATTTCCTATTTTTTTATGGATTTTTATTAACTAATTGAAAAATAAAGAAATGTCATTTTAAAACCAATTGTATAACGAAGTCCGATCATACCAGTTATTCTCTAGCTTTAGCGATTTTTTTTAATAAACATTCACAGACTTATCCACAGGCGCTGTGGATATAAAAATAAGTTGTAAAAAAGAAAATTTTTTTGTTTTTTTAAGGTTGACAAGACAGATCAAGCACATTATCATACGCGACCTAAATTCCTTGTGATACAGAATTTTTCCTCCTTAGTTCAGTCGGTAGAACGGCGGACTGTTAATCCGTATGTCGCTGGTTCAAGTCCAGCAGGAGGAGCCAACTTTTTCTTTTGGTGAGCTTTTATTTGTCTCCTTTTATAAAAGTTTCATTTTTTAACCAAAAGATTTTAAGCCCATATCCTCCTTATGGGCTTTTATTTTTTCTTTTGCGCTCTTCTCTTTCCTGATTTTTGCATATATTATACGCGACCATATTCTTTCCTTCTTATTTGTTTATAGGATTTCAGATGTTATTAGAAGCCTCACTCGCGATTCTCGTTGGGTTGATTATTTTGGTATGGAGTGCCGATCGTTTCGTGGATGGTGCTGCGGCATTAGCACGTTATCTTGGTATGTCGCCACTGTTAATTGGTATTTTGATTATCGGTTTTGGTACTTCAATGCCAGAAATGGTGGTTTCAGCCTTATCCGCTTTAAATGGCAGTCCGGGGATTGCTTTAGGCAATGCTTATGGTTCCAATATTACTAATATTGCCCTGATTCTTGGTTTAACCGCATTGATCAAGCCTTTAACGGTACATGGCAGTGTGATCAAAAAAGAATTGCCTATTTTATTGATAGTTACTGTTCTCTCCGCTTATTTCCTATTCGATATGCGCATAGCTCGCTTAGAAGCCATCGTGCTATTAGCTCTTTTTATTGGTTATGTAGTTTGGACAATTTGGTCAAGTAAAAAACAGCGTGCATCTGTTCAAGCAAATTATGAAGAAGATAAGCATGAAACCTGTCTTTCTTTTAAAGCTGCCTTATTTTGGCTCATTGTGGGCTTAGCTTTACTGATGGTCAGTTCGCAGTTACTTATTTGGGGAGCAGTAAAAATTGCTCATTATCTGGGTGTCAGTGATTTAGTGATTGGATTAACCGTAGTGGCTATTGGAACATCTCTGCCCGAAGTTGCTGCCTCAATTGCCGCAGCACGCAAAGGCGAAGTAGATTTAGCGGTCGGCAATATTATTGGCTCAAACTTATACAACACCCTGGCGGTTGTGGGACTGGCTGGTGTAATCATGCCAATTCAAGCCGAACATGAGGTACTCTCACGTGACATGCTAGTTATGCTTTCATTAACGCTTGCCCTCTTTATTTTAGGCTTTATTGCTTACAAAAAACGAAGCCAAATTGGGCGCTTAACAGGATTCTTATTTCTCAGCAGCTACATCGGCTATACGCTATTCTTAATTCAAACTGCGCTCTAACTATCCAAAGAGCGCAGCCCCCCCACGCACAGCTATCGTCGTACCATATAATAAACTCGTTGCAAAAAAGATCAGTAGTATCCCCGCAACGAGTTTCAATAATCTTCCCCAACGTTGTTGTACTGTTGGTGAAAATTGATACCACTTGCCGACCTTCATCGCTGTATTTCGTGCATAAAGGACAATAAGCGCAACCCCCGATAACGTCATTCCCGTCCCCACTGCCATCGCAAAAGTTGCGATAATTCCCCAAAAATACAGATCAAGCATATAGGCTAAAAACAAAATAAAAATTGCCCCAGAGCAAGGGCGCATGCCAATGCTGAAAATCACTAAAAGCTGAGATTTCCAGTCTCGTGCTTGTGTTAACTGTGACGGATTGGGCGCATGCTGATGACCACAACCACAAGCAATTGAATGAGTATGTGTTTGTTCAACGCGAGGTTGTCCTATTTTGCTGGGTGAATGATCAAACTGAAGGATATAAATTTTTAGTGGTGAGTTTTGCCGTGTTTTCACATAATCGAGATATAATTTTCGCCCATTTTGATAACACCATGTAATACCTAAACATAACAATAACAAAAAAGCGATACGTTCTAACCAGAGCTGACTTAACTTAAAATACGCAGAAGACAGGTTCAGTATGACTACAACGAATGACGTCAAACACACCGCAACGCCTCCCTGAACAAGCGAGGACAAAAACGTGAGTTTCATGCTCGTTTTGAGTTGCGTTTGGTGAGTAGATAAATAGGTCGCAATAATAAACTTGCCATGCCCCGGACCGATAGCATGAAACACGCCATACAAAAAACTTATCGCGATTAACCACATGCCCGCATGGGTTTTATCCGTTTGAATTTGATGTAAATAATCAGACATTAACTGATTAATATCACGTTGCCAAAGGGCAATCTTAAAAAATAAATAGGGAAATAAAAAATACGCGCCAATACCAAGTAGTAGCAGAAGAACAACATATTTGACAGGAAACACTATTCGCATATTAACATCGCTTTTTGTGCAAAAATAACCCCTAAGGAATCGTCTTCATTACGTTGTGTTTGATCCAACGAACTGGCATATTCACGAATTTTAGCATCGACTTGTGGCTCAATCACACGACCTTGACAATGTGCTGGAAGCGCTGAAAAATCAAGCGCACTTTGATTTTCTTGATCATAATACATTGCCACATAATAGGTCGGATCGTAGGTCAGCAAAGTCAATTCATCTTTTGCTAAGGTTCTCGGTTGCGATAACAAGAAATCAAAATAATATTGCACCTGATTCTGATTTGATTTCATGCCATAGTTCTGCGGTTTTGAGCGGTATTTTATTTTCTTCCCAGCTTTATCGTAAAGATAACTAAAATAATGTTCATGTACAATGTTGCCCATCACTTCTTCCACTAAAGCCTGTAACGCTTGTTTGTCCCCTCGTGTTTGACGCATATCATAAAGCACCGTCGCAGAGCTCGCTTCATCTAGCGTCCATTCCATCGAAAACCCGATAAGTTGTTGCTCTTGTACCAGTATTTTGGTTTTCATATCAATAAACGCATGTGGATGCGTTGACGCTGCGACCGAAAAGAGCAAGCATACTATCCCCAAAACAGAGCGAGAAAACGTTTTCATTTTAATAACCTTAATCTTAAAAATACTTTTGTCCATTTTATAGCAGGCAAGTTCACGTAGATGTGCTTCAATCATAATCAAAGTGAAATAATAGCTCAATTTTCTGACTAAACCGCTTCCAAATAGAGTGAAAAATGTGCATTTTTGTTTTTTTGTGATTTACTTCAAAAATAATGTAAAAATTGTTTCTCTTCAATGTAAATTTATGTAAAATAAGCAGCGTCAAGTGATTGCTTGATATTCATAAAGTTCCTAAATAAAATAATCATAAATAGCTAAACTACTTTCCTAGCCTCCACTTCGGAGGTTTTTTTTTGTTTTTCAATAGGTTACGCCATTTCCGCTTCTTCTTTTTTTGCTTTGGTGGCTGTTTAGTGGCGACGACCGTGCGTGAATATTTAGTCAATCACGACTTGTTAGCTGACAGTCGTCCTAAGAGCCGTCACTTTACGTCAAACTCACTCGGCGTATTTTTTTACTTGTTAGTTAGCTAATCTACCAAATTTCAAGTAAAATAACCGCACTTTTTTATTTATCGCATAACGAGAGAAATTATGTCATCACAATTTGTTTATACGATGCATCGCGTGGGCAAAATCGTACCACCAAAGCGTCATATTCTAAAAGATATTTCCTTGAGCTTTTTCCCGGGTGCAAAAATCGGCGTACTAGGTCTGAATGGTGCGGGTAAATCCACTTTATTACGCATTATGGCAGGCATCGATAAAGAAATCGAAGGGGAAGCGCGTCCACAACCGGGGATCAAAATCGGTTATTTACCACAAGAACCTAAACTCGATCCACAACAAACCGTGCGAGAAGCCATTGAAGAAGCCGTTGGCGAGGTGAAAAATGCGCTCACGCGTTTAGATGAAGTGTATGCCCTTTATGCCGATCCTGATGCGGATTTCGACAAACTAGCTGCAGAACAAGCTGAATTAGAAGCGATTATCCAAGCACATGACGGTCATAATCTCGATAACCAACTCGAACGTGCGGCAGATGCCTTACGCTTACCAGAATGGGATGCCAAAATTGAGCACTTATCAGGGGGTGAACGTCGCCGTGTGGCACTGTGCCGTTTATTACTCGAAAAACCGGATATGTTGTTATTAGACGAACCAACCAACCACTTAGATGCAGAATCAGTGGCGTGGTTAGAACGTTTCTTACATGACTATGAAGGCACCGTAGTAGCAATTACTCACGACCGTTACTTCTTAGATAACGTGGCAGGCTGGATCTTAGAACTTGACCGTGGTAAAGGGATTCCTTGGGAAGGTAACTACTCTTCTTGGTTAGAACAAAAAGAAAAACGTTTAGCCCAAGAACAAGCGGCAGAATCTGCTCGTCAAAAATCCATTGAAAAAGAATTAGAATGGGTACGCCAAAATCCAAAAGGTCGCCAAGCGAAAAGTAAAGCACGTATGGCACGTTTTGAGGAATTAAACAATGGCGAATATCAAAAACGTAATGAAACGAACGAACTCTTTATTCCACCGGGTCCACGTTTAGGGGATAAAGTGATCGAGGTACAAAACCTCACTAAAACTTACGGCGATCGCACCTTGATTGATAATCTTTCCTTTAGCATTCCAAAAGGGGCAATCGTGGGGATTATCGGTCCAAACGGTGCGGGTAAATCCACTTTATTCCGTATGCTATCCGGTCAAGAACAACCAGACTCAGGCACGATTACTTTAGGGGAAACCGTGGTATTGGCTTCGGTAGATCAGTTCCGTGATGCGATGGACGATAAAAAAACCGTGTGGGAAGAAGCATCTAACGGACAAGATATTTTACGTATTGGTAATTTTGAAATTCCAAGCCGTGCTTATGTGGGACGCTTTAACTTTAAAGGTGTCGATCAACAAAAACGTGTGGGCGAATTGTCTGGGGGTGAACGCGGTCGTTTACACCTTGCTAAACTGTTACAAGCCGGCGGTAACGTGTTGTTATTAGACGAACCAACTAACGATCTTGACGTAGAAACGTTACGTGCGTTAGAAAATGCGATCTTAGAATTCCCGGGCTGCGCGATGGTCATCTCGCACGACCGTTGGTTCTTAGACCGTATCGCCACACATATTTTAGATTACGGTGATGAAGGGAAAGTCACCTTCTACGAAGGTAACTTCTCTGACTATGAGGAATGGAAGAAGAAAACCTTTGGTGCAGAAGCCACCCAGCCACACCGCATGAAATACAAACGTATTGCAAAATAACAAAAAAAACCGCACTTCAATGTGCGGTTTCTTTTTGAAAAATTTTATTTACTTTTTTGTGTTTTTTAAACGCCATAATTGATAAATATGAATTAAGACTAAAAACGCATTTAATCCAGCCACGGGATAAGCATCAATACGCAACGCGTAAATCACAAATAAAATTGCCCCAATACCGTTAATGACCCGTATAAAAATGATATTTTTAAATAGGAATGATATTGCAACTAGCAATCCCGCTGCATAACCTAACAGTTCATTTACATTAAATTCCATATTGCCTCTTTAAAATAAATTATTGATTTCGTTAGTAGCGCAATAATAAATTATTTTTTATTCCACTCAAAGAGTACAATTAGTAAGCAAACGGTTGCAAAAAAGAAAATGATTTATTTTTTTTCACTAAATAAATTTAAGCGATTTTTTAGAAATTTAAATAAACACAGCCTGTACTAAAAACATATATAATCCTGTTCCAACAGCAATAGAAAGAAACATATTTCTGCGCCAAAAATGCAGCGCTAATACAACAGCACCAGCAATAAAATCAGGTATCCCATGATGTCCACTCAATACATCAACATCTTTATAGCAATATACGACTAACATATCAAACATCGCTGCGGGTAAGACTTTACCTAAATATTGTATATAACTCGGAATAGGGCGATGAGCAGGAAATACCCAAAAAGGTAACCAACGAAAAAGCTGTACCCCCACAACCCCCATTAAGATCGTAATAATTTGTTCAACGAATGACATGTGCTACTCCACTTTCGCTAACTTAGCGCTCAATTTAACGCGACGTAATGTTAAAGCAAACCAAATCCCAATTAATGTCGGTAATAGAAAATAGGTTTTCCCCACAACTAACAAGGCAGTAAATGCAATACCAAGCCCTAATAATGCACTTTCATGTGAGCTTTCTTTACACCATTGCTCTGCGAAAATCACTAAAAACAACGCCGTCATGGCAAATTCAATCCCGCTTAAATCAAAAGGTAAGATTGAGCCGAATAAAGCGCCAATTGCAGCCCCTATAACCCAATAAAATTGCAAATAGAAACTCACAAAGAAAAAATACCAACCTCGTTCGATCCCTTCAGGCACTTTCGCCATATAATTTAATGAAAAGGCTTCATCCACTAAGGTACTAATCAAATACCAGCGCTTTTTGCCTAAATAAGCGCCGTATTTTTCTAACATGGAAATCCCGTAGAAAATTTGACGACCACTCACCATTAAGGTAATTAACAACACATTCAAGGGTGAAAATGGGGCGACTAAAAGACCTGCAACAATAAACTCAACAGAGCCCTCATAAATAAATAGTGCCATTAAAATCGGATAGAGCGCTTCAAAGCCTAGCGCCTTCATATAAACACCATACGCGATCCCTAAAAACAGAAAACCAGACAAAATGGGTAAACTATAAGGAAATGCGGCTTTAGCTGCCCTAAAAATAGGGTGCTTATTAACATCTAACATCTAACATCTTGATTATTCCAATACGGATAGTGCGGGTAACGTCGAAAAACTCTGTGCTTTTACGGTTTCATAAAAATCATCGACAAACGCTACATTGGCATCAATTTCACGAATTGCCGCATATAAATTACTGTATAAGCCTTGTTTGGTAATTTTACGCGCCACCAAATAGCCACGATCTAAATAGGGTTTGGCTGCCCAAAATGGCAACGCCGCAATCCCACGTTTGCTTGCCACCAGCTGAATAATCGCAATGGTTAATTCACTGGTACGGCGCAAAGGATTAATCCCATTCGGGTGTAATACTTTGCGTAATAAATCCAACATATCATCAGGGACAGGGTAAGTAATCAAGGTTTGATCAATAAAATCTTCAGGTTCCCAAATCTCTTTCGTTGCTAAAGGGTGATCTTTGGCGCACAACCCTACCATTTCGTAAGAAAACAAGGGCTTATGGATAATACCTGCGGTTTCTTCAATCTCAGATACCACCGCCCAATCGGCACGGTGCGTTAATAATAAGCCCACTGGATCTGTATGAAAGCCCGAGACAATATCTAATTCCACTAAAGGCCAATTTTGACGCAAGGAATCCATCGCTGGCATCAGCCAGTCGAAGCAAGTATGACATTCCACCGCAATGCGTAGCTCCCCTGCCTCCCCTTGTTTCACTCGAGCCAGATCGCGCTCCGCTTCTACTACTTTCGGCAAAATTTCATTGGCAAGCTGAATCAACCTTTCCCCCGCGGGAGTAAAATGTAACGGTTGCGTTTTGCGTTCAAATAAAGGAAGCCCATATTGTTCTTCCAGTAATTTCAACTGGTGTGACAGCGCAGACTGAGTTAAATACACACGTTTTGCCGCTAAAGACACACTGCCAGTTTCTTTTAACGCCAGTAACGTTTTTAAATGACGGAGTTCTAAAAAAATAGGTTTCATTAAAAAGATTCATCGAAATAAGGGAAAGAATTGAACGTTATCATATACCAAAATCGCTATTGGATCACTAAAAGCAAATAAAAGTGCGCTCAGTTTTATTAAAATTTCTAACGACAACAAGGTGTTAGCCCAATGTGTTCTTCTCTCTTGACCTGTCTTTATGTGTATTAAAAATTTTCATGTTTATTGTGAAAATTATGATATTGCATAATGGTCTAAAATCCTTCATTCTATATCCATACAGACGTTTAGCCGTCTATTCAGAGAATAACAACATCAATTTGAGTGAGGTATAACTATGACAACATTTCATGTAGCAGGCTTTCCGCGTGTGGGTGCAAAACGTGAACTAAAATTTGCCCAAGAGCGTTATTGGCGTGGCGAAATTGCCGAACAGGATCTGTTAGAGATTGCACAAAAATTACGTGAAATTAACTGGAAACACCAAGCAGCAGCCAATGCGGACTTCGTGGCAGTCGCCGATTTCACATTCTACGATCATATTTTGGATCTGCAAGTAGCAACAGGCGCTATTCCAGCCCGTTTCGGTTTCGATAGCCAAAACTTAAGTTTAAATGAATATTTCCAACTTGCACGTGGTAACCAAACCCAATTTGCCATTGAAATGACCAAATGGTTTGATACAAACTACCACTATTTAGTACCAGAATTCACTAAAAATACCGAATTTAAAGCTAACCCAGCACATTACGTTCAACAAATTCGTGAAGCAAAAGCGTTAGGTTTACATTTCAAACCAACTCTTGTGGGACCATTAACGCTCCTTTGGCTAGGTAAAGAAAAAGGCGAGACCTTTAATCGTTTTGAATTACTGGCAAAACTCGTACCTGTGTATGTAGAAATCCTCAATGCCTTAGTGGCAGAAGGCGCAGAGTGGATCCAAATTGATGAACCGGCTTTAGCGGTGGATCTACCAACAGAACGGATTGAAGCTTACAAGGCTGTTTATACGACACTGAAAGAAAAAGTAAAAGCAAAACTCTTATTAGCGACTTATTTCGGCTCTGTCGCAGAACACGCTCCACTGCTTAAAGGTTTACCAGTCGATGGTTTACACATTGATTTAGTGCGTGCACCTGCACAGCTTGCTGCCTTTGAAGATTACAATAAAGTGCTTTCTGTTGGTGTCATTGACGGTCGTAACATTTGGCGTGCCAACCTCAACCAAGTACTCGATGTAGTTGAACCATTGAAAGCAAAATTCGGTGAAAATCTATGGATTGCGCCAAGTTGTTCATTGCTTCACACCCCGTATGATTTAGAAGTGGAAACACAATTAAAAGCGAATAAACCGGAGCTTTATAGCTGGTTAGCCTTCACGTTACAAAAAGTGCAAGAATTGCGTGTCATTAAGACCGCACTTGAGCAAGGTCGTGGCGCAGTACAAGCTGAACTTGATGCAAGCCAAGCAGCTGCTGACGCCCGCGCAAACAGCAAAGAAATTCATCGTCCAGAAGTGGCAGAACGTTTAGCAAACTTGCCGACGGATGCGGACAAACGTAAATCGCCTTTTGCAGAGCGTATTGCAAAACAAAATGCGTGGTTAAATTTACCGTTATTACCAACCACGAATATCGGTTCCTTCCCACAAACCGTTGAAATTCGCCAAGCCCGTGCGAAATTCAAGAAAGGCGAACTTAGCGTCGCAGATTATGAAGCGGCAATGAAGAAAGAAATCGAATTTGTAGTACGTCGCCAAGAAGAACTGGATTTAGATGTGTTAGTGCACGGCGAAGCAGAGCGTAACGATATGGTGGAATACTTTGGTGAGCTATTAGATGGCTTTGCCTTCACAAAATTCGGTTGGGTACAAAGCTACGGTTCACGTTGCGTGAAGCCACCAGTGATTTACGGAGATGTCGTACGCCCAGAACCAATGACAGTACGTTGGTCACAATATGCACAAAGCCTCACCAACAAAGTGATGAAAGGCATGCTGACAGGACCGGTTACGATTCTACAATGGTCATTTGTACGTAACGACATTCCACGTTCAACGGTATGTAAACAAATCGGTGTGGCACTGTCCGATGAAGTGTTAGATTTAGAAAAAGCCGGCATCAAAGTGATTCAAATTGACGAACCGGCGATCCGTGAAGGTTTACCACTGAAACGTGCAGACTGGGATGCGTACTTACAATGGGCAGGCGAAGCCTTCCGTTTAAGCTACATGGGTGTACAAGATGATACGCAAATTCACACACACATGTGTTACTCTGAGTTTAACGACATCTTACCTGCGATTGCGGGCTTAGATGCGGACGTGATTACCATTGAAACCTCACGTTCAGATATGGAGTTATTAACCGCCTTCGGTGATTTCAAATATCCAAACGATATTGGTCCGGGCGTGTATGATATTCACAGTCCACGTGTGCCAAAAGCAGAAGAAATTGAACGCTTATTACGTAAAGCATTAAATGTAGTGCCAAAAGAGCGTTTATGGGTGAACCCAGACTGTGGTTTAAAAACCCGTGGTTGGCCGGAAACTATCGCTCAATTAGAAGTGATGATGGAAGTCACCAAAAAACTCCGTGCAGAATTAAACTAATTCTCACACCTATTTCTCTTATAACAATAGCAAACCACAACACAACGGCACTTGATTTCAAGTGCCGTTTTTTATGCAAAGTAAATTTCATTGACCTTGACAACATTTCTGCCCAAAATACAGGCTATTTTCGAAGAATGAAAAGGCAAACGCATTATGGATTCAGTTACGCAATTTGTACTTGGTGCCGCCGTGCAAGGGGTTGGCATGGGAAAATATCAAGGAAGAAAAGCCTTGCTTTATGGTGGACTACTCGGCACCTTGCCCGATCTGGATGTTTTCATCCGCTATGCCGATCCCATTTCCTCCATGGCTTACCACCGTGGGTTTAGTCATTCTCTTTTTGTCCTCACTGCATTGGCGTTTTTTATACATGGCTGACCTTTAAACGTCATACGAACTTACCTTTTTCATTTCGAAGGTTATTTATTACCCTGACGCTAGCATTAATTACCCATCCTCTGATTGATGCGATGACGGTTTACGGCACCCAACTCTTTTGGCCTATTCCTTCTCCACCCGTGGTGTGGTCCACGGTTTTTGTGATCGATCCGATTTATACGTTACCGCTGATTTTTACATGCCTTTGGGCATATTGGCGAAAGCTAGATCCTCGTGCAATACGTTATCTTTTTACTGCTTTATTGTTTGGTTGCATCTATTTTGCAGTCGGTTTTATGAGTCGCGCTTATCATGAACATCGGTTCGAAAGTGTTTTAACACAGCAAGGAATCGAGGTTGATGACGTGTTAGCGACCCCGACGCCTTTTAATATTATTTTGTGGCGTGTGATTGCGAAGGATAAGCAAGGCAACTTATACGATGCGGTCAGTGGGTGGCTAGATAAAAATGCACCTGAATTTATCAGAATTCCATTAAACCAAACACTGAAACAGAATGTCATTGCGACCTCACCACAACTACAACGTTTTGAATGGTTTACTTCCGATTGGGTACATTATGAACAAATTGGCAATAAATTAGTGGCTAGCGATACCCGAATGGGCTTAGCTGGACAGTTTAATTTCCGTTTTATTGTGGCAGAAAAACATCAAGGCGAATGGCAAGCCGTACTGCCGAAGGCTTATCCAACGATCAAAAGTCATTTAAATAAGAAAGTTCTGCTCACCTTCTGGCAACGGATTTGGTCAGATGATGCCCCTTTACCATTAGCAGAATGGGCAACACGCTAACATTCAACCCGAGGCAACAAACAAGGGCAAAGCCATCGCTTTGCCCTTAACTGAGAGGCATCCTTGCTCATCGTGTCTTCCGTGCCTGTAACGAATAAATGCATGAGGGTTAACAAAACAAGTGAGTATGATAGTCTTCTTGCACTTACTTTCGTCCAAAACAGGATGTCATGTAAAAAGAATGGGGAAATCAAATTGCGTTTAGCAAATTAATTAAAAGGATGAAATGCGTTGACTATTGGCATGAGCTGATGTTGTGTCAGGTTAATCCATTAAATACAAATCAACCTAAAACATACATTCTTTTATTTTTTCATGCGTTAAACGCAAACATCCCTATCCATATTTTACATAAAAAATAAATGTGATATGTCGTTTAAATGCCCTTTGCGAGCGCCAATACTTTTCTGATGAAGTGATTTTTTTATCCAATTTTGAATAAAGAAAGATTCATCATGTTTTATTACAAAAACCTAATAACGTTCTGGCCATATCTCCTGAACAGGTACTCCGATAAAATCAGCGATAATTTTTTCGCCTTTCGGATACTTCCTATCTAATGCATTATTCAATGTTCTGGGGTGTAGTCCCGCTTGAACAGAAAGTTGTGCGAGTGAGCTACCTTTTTCCTTAATGGCAGCAATAATATATGCGCGGTGCATATTCTTTTTACTCTTTTTCATAAAGTGATCTCCTTACTACTTAGATTAATACATTTTTATTAGGTATGTGAGTAACTAAAAAGAACTATACAATTATTTTTAAAGGAACTCAATAGTTCTTTTTAAGAAAATTTACTTTCTATTTATAATTAAATTTGACATCCTCCCCTGCCTAAAGGCAGGGGAGGATGTCAATGGTCATCACTTAATTTAGTAAGGTTGTAGAGACCATACGACATGGTACACTCACACACAAAAAAGTGCGGTCATTTTGACCGCACTTTTTGTTCTTTCGCTTAACGCCATTGTTTATATTGGTTAATTAAGCCATTAGTTGAACTGTCATGAGTTGTAATCGTTTCGCGGTTTGCTAGCTCTGGCAAAATACGATTCGCAAGTTGTTTGCCCAACTCAACGCCCCATTGGTCAAAGCTATAAATATTAAACATTACCCCTTGTACAAAAATCTTGTGTTCGTACATTGCAATGAGAGCACCTAAAGTAAATGGCGTAATTTTTTGGACCAAAATCGAGTTGGTTGGTTTATTTCCCGTAAACACTTTAAATGGCACAACCTCTTTTACCTCATCTAAAGATTTACCTGCTTTCACGAATTCCGCTTCTACCTCTTCTTTCGTTTTACCAAAAGCCAACGCTTCGGTTTGTGCAAAGAAGTTTGAAAGTAATTTTTCATGATGATCCGCTAATGGATTATGGGTTTGTGCTGGCGCGATGAAATCACAAGGAATCAAGGTAGTGCCTTGGTGAATTAATTGATAGAACGCATGTTGACCATTGGTACCGGGTTCGCCCCAAATAATTGGTCCCGTTTGGTAGTTGTCGATCACTTCGCCATTACGATCAACATATTTCCCATTGGATTCCATATTACCTTGTTGGAAATACGCTGCAAAACGGTGTAAATATTGATCGTAAGGTAAAATCGCTTCGGTTTGTGCGCCTAAGAAATTGGTATTCCACAAACCAATTAACGCTAATGTGGTCGGAATATTTTGCTCAATTGGGGCGGTACGGAAATGTTTATCCATTTCGTGTGCACCCGCTAAAAGCGCTTCAAAATGCTCAAAACCGATTGAAAGGGCAATAGATAAACCAATCGCTGACCATAATGAATAACGACCCCCTACCCAATCCCAAAATTCAAACATATTATTGGTATCAATACCAAATTCAGCAACGGCTTTACTGTTTGTGGACAGTGCTGCAAAGTGTTTTGCCACATGACTTTCGTCTTTTGCCGTGGCTAAGAACCAATTACGCGCAGAATGCGCATTGGTCATAGTTTCTTGTGTGGTAAAGGTTTTTGACGCAACCAAAAATAGCGTGGTTTCTGGATTAACTTTCTTTAAGGTCTCCGCAATATGTGTACCATCTACGTTAGACACGAAATGTAGATTCAAATGATTTTTATAAGGACGTAAGGCTTCTGTTACCATATAAGGTCCTAAATCAGACCCACCAATTCCGATGTTCACCACATCTGTAATCGCTTTACCAGTATAACCCTTCCATTCACCAGAAATCACACGATGGCAAAAATCTTTCATTTTGGCTAAAACCGCATTCACTTCTGGCATCACATCTTTCCCATCAACCAACACGGGCGAATTAGAACGATTACGAAGTGCGGTATGTAATACGGCGCGATCTTCCGTTTTATTGATTTTTGCCCCACTAAACATCGCGTCCACTGCTTCAGACAATGCACATTCTTGCGCTAACTGGCGCAATAATCCTAAGGTTTCTTTTGTCACATTGTTTTTGGAGAAATCCACTAACACTTCATTGTTAAAAGACAAGGAATAATCCGTAAAACGATCTTTTTCTTGCGCAAAAAGTTGTTGAATTGTCACCGCACTTTGCGTTTTATGATGTTGTTGTAAGGCTTTCCACGCGTTTGTTGTTGTAGGATTGATGTTTTTCATTATTGTTTTCCTTTTTTATAATATCGAATGTGGAAAATAATATACTAAATTGGCGTGTAGGTTAAGGGGCAAACTTTGAGGCAGAACAACTTTCGCTTTTATCTAATCGTGCCGTAAAACCACGTCCTTTAGGGCGTGGATATAAGGTATA
>ENA-UOTW01000029-UOTW01000029.1-synthetic-metagenome-genome-assembly--contig:-NODE-29-length-55972-cov-3.884525_pt1 | contig 55972 bp, 58 predicted proteins | sample MGYA00238141_ERZ746978 | MGnify/ENA primary metagenome ERZ746978 (study PRJEB28755, sample SAMN02352454) | synthetic metagenome | study: EMG produced TPA metagenomics assembly of the Artificial... | reverse complement strand
AACGCTGGGCGATAAAGCCAAAACCGAGTGAGCCGCAACAACCGGAGCCAGCTCCAAAACCAAGCGAGCCACAACAACCGGAGCCAGCACCTGAACAGCATCAGGAAATGCCCCAAGTATCTGTAACAGACGAGAAGCCAATCTCATCTGTAGAGGGGCCTGATCCAATAGAGAGCCAGGAACGCCCAGCAGATATTCCAGACCCAGCAAACACAGAAAAGGAATCACTCCCGACACCATGATCTATTCAAAATGAGGAAACCACAACTTTATAGGAAAAAGGTGTTAAGGATGGAAATGATAAAACTAAAAACAAAAGAAAAAGATGCCGCACCTAACCAACCTAAAAAATCATTCCAAGCTGAGCTTTTCAGTTGGCTACGTTTTTTCCTGATATTAGCAGTCTGTTACTTTCTGATGATAAATAGTATTGGTCTAACAAGGGTGGTTGGCCATTCGATGGACCCTACCATGCAGGATGGAAGTATTGTACTGTTAAATAAAGTCCCTACCCATTTTACAAAGCCAGCCTTTGGTGATGTTGTAGTTATTCACGAGGAAGCGAAGGGATATGAAATCATCAAAAGAATCATTGGCTTGCCTGGTGATACGGTGAAAATTGAAAAAGGAGTCGTCTATGTAAATAATAGTCCGCTCCCAGAACTATATACGCAAGGTGTATCAGACGATATGGCTCCCCTAACAATTCTTCAGGATCACATGTTTGTATTAGGAGATAATCGAACATTGGGTGAAAGTATGGATAGCCGCGATCCTAGTATTGGCCAAATCCCTATTACAGACATTAAGGGATATGTTTCCTTATCGCTGTTCCCCTTTTATCGAGTAGCTAAGCCTTTAGAAGTCTAAAAGAATATGACAAAATCCAGCCTGAGACGTAGGCTGGATTTTTGTTTTCTTGAAACATATTCGTAGCGAAAGGTAGCTATACTAAGGAGGGCTAGTCCTTTCCTTACCCTGACACAATAGATGTTCACTTGTTAAAAATGCCGCTTGCAGGACCCTATTTTTTTATAAATAGGATATGGGCAATCGACGGAAATCAAGCATTATTTATTGATTTTTAGAAAAGAACACTAGTGCTAGACATAATTTATTCACAAATAAATACTAGCTACAAATTCGACAAAAATTCGCCCTGCATTGTTCACAACATAACGATAGTTTTTAACATAAAAGTTGAATATGTGTGATAAAATTCACACTGAAAGCGAACGATTTATGGTATGAGGGGGGAGTATGATTGGAACTGGATAGCACTATGCTGGCTCGAATACTAACATCCGTGACATTGGGGTTTCATATTATTTTTGCTTCAATGGGTGTCGGTATTCCTTTGGTTATCTCTATTGCCGAGTTTATTGGGATTCGAAAAAAAGACAAAGCTTATCTATTAATGGCACGGCGTTGGACACGAGGTTTTACTGTGACAGTAGCAGTTGGGGTCGTGACAGGAACCTGTATTGGTCTACAATTAAGTCTTTTGTGGCCGTCATTTATGAAATTGGCGGGAGAAGTAATAGCGTTACCGCTGTTTTTAGAAACGTTTATGTTCTTCTTTGAAGCAATTTTCTTAGGCATTTATATTTATACATGGGACCGATTTAAAAATCCGTATCTTCACTGGTTGATCTCTATCCCAGTGATAATTGGTTCCACAGGTTCTGCTTTTTTTATTATGACAGTGAATGCTTTTATGAATACGCCACAGGGCTTTACCCTCGTAGATGGAGTTTTACGTGATATTCAACCGATGGTAGCGATGTTTAATCCGGCTACTCCTTCAAAAGTGGGGCATATGGTTTTTGCTTCGTATGCCACTAGTGCGTATGTGATGGCTGCAATCGCTGCCCTAGGCATTTTGAAGGGGAAAACACATTCCTATCACAAAAAGGCACTTAACCTGTCGCTGACGCTTGCGTTTATCTTTTCGATGGGAACGGCTGTGTGGGGAGATATTGCTGGTAAGTTTCTAGCGGAGTATCAGCCTGTGAAGCTAGCAGCAGCGGAGTGGCATTTTGAAACCACTGACAAGGCCGAATTTGTTTTTGGTGGTATTTTGGATAAAGAAAAGCAAGAGGTTAAATATGCGATTAAGGTGCCCTATGCTCTTAGCATTTTAGCAACTAACTCTCCAAATGGCGTAGTAGTAGGGTTAAATGACATTCCTCGCGATGAATGGCCTCCACTGTTTATTCATTATTTGTTTGACAGCATGGCAGCTATAGGCGGATATATGGCATTGGTTCCAGTGCTTTACTTCTTAATTGTCAAGGTTCGGAAGCGGATGCCCCCTAAATGGATTCTGTGGGCTTCTGCTCTTGGGGCTCCACTTGGATTTTTAGCAATTGAATTTGGCTGGATGTTTGCGGAGATTGGTAGACAACCTTGGATATTAAATGGTTATTTACGAACGATGCATGCAGCGACAACGGCAAATAATGTTGGAGAAATGCTGATTCTTTTCTGCCTGCTGTACGCCTTCCTGGGAACGGTGTGCGCCCTTGTTCTTAAACGGATGTTTAAAGATAAACCAGTCGAATTGGAACTGGAAAAATAAGACGGGGAGGTAGAAATACATGACGCTTGCATTGCTTGGGATCACCATTCTGTGGATTTTCCTGTATGGTTATCTGATCGTTGCTTCCATTGACTTTGGAGCGGGATTCTTTGCTTACTATTCTAGACGCCGCAAGAAGGACCACATCGTAAACGGAATTATTCAGCGCTATCTGTCCCCTGTCTGGGAAGTTACAAATGTGTTTCTGATCTTCTTTATTGTAGGGATTGTCGGATTCTTCCCGGACACGGCTTACTATTACGGCACAGCGTTGCTAATTCCCGGTAGTTTAGCTTTAGTGCTGGTGTCTTTACGCGGTTCTTTCTATGCTTTTGCGCATTACGGGGCTAGGGACAGTACCCTTTATTATGGAATTTATGGAATTACGGGTCTGTTGATTCCTGCTGCTTTATCTACCGTTCTAGTAGCATCGGAGGGTGGATTTATTGTAGAAGAGGGCAGGAAAATTCATCTATTAATGGGCAAAATGCTGGCAACTCCTTATACTTATGCGGTTATATTTCTTGCTTTAGTCAGCGTATTATTTATTAGCGCAACCTTTTTGACCTTTTATGCTAATAAAGCAGGAGATAAGGATGCGACCAAGATGTTACACTCCTATGCAATGATCTGGTCCCTTCCAACTATTATTGCCAGCTTGCTTGTGTTTTGGACCATTCAAATGCATAATCCAGAGCATTATGCCAAAATGGTGGAAAACGGATGGTTTTTCTTTGTTTCTTTTGTTTCGTTTCTGATAGCGACCTTTTTATTGTATAAACGACGTGCGTATGGCTGGGCGTTTATTGCGGTCATGCTACAATTTTTCTTTGCTTTCTTTGGATATGGCAAAGCGCATTTACCTTACTTGTTGTATCCCTACATCACAATTAACGATAGTATTAACAGTCCAGAGATGGGGAAGGCGCTAGTCGTTGGGTTCATAGCCGGGCTATGTTTATTAGTTCCTTCGCTCATTTTGTTGATGAGGCTCTTCTTATTTGATGCTAAATACGTCAAAGGTGATAAGAAAAACTAGTAATTTGTTAACAATTTTTGACAAGAGAAGTACTCCAGCAGTTTGGGGCTGCTTCTCTTTTTTTTCTGTAAGAGACATATGATATATTTGAATTATCGTAAAATGAGGAGGATATTATTAATGAATAATTTCGTAAGGGAAGTTACACCTGAAGAGGTGTTGACGAAATTAAAGGAGGAGGCTGCTATTCAAATTATTGATGTGCGAGAGCCAGAAGAGTGGGTGGCAGGTCACATTGAAGAAGCGATCCTAATTCCCTTAAATGATGTTCCAGCATCTCTGGACCGATTTGATACTTCCAAAGAAATCATCATGGTATGCCGCAGTGGAGCAAGAAGCTACCATGCTTGCGAGTTTTTAAAGCATAATGGAATTGAAGCAGTCAATATGGAGGGCGGCATGCTCGCTTGGCCAGGAGAGATTGCTCGCTAAAGTAAAGTGGGGGAGTAACATGCCGAAACAACAGATAAAATGGTTGGGCTGGCTAGGAGCAATGTTTCTGTTACTCGTCGTAACCGGTTGTGGTGGCAGTGATAAGAAGGAAGGGACCATCGAATTGCAAGCCACCCAAGATGGTTTTCAGGCGAAGCTGAAAATAAAGCCAGGAATAGCTGGAGTTAATACGTATACAGTCACGATTACCAATGACAAATCACAGACAACTGCAGGGCAAGGAGCTGTGTTGCATTTTGAAATGCCTAACATGGATACGCATGGTAAAAGTGAAAAGGAGCTAAAGAAGCAAAAGGAAGCAAACTGGCAAGAATCCGGCCCGCATATTATGATGCCTGGTGAATGGCAGAGCATGCTGGAGTGGAAAGATGATCAAGGCCAAGTACACACGTTTCTATACAACTACGAGATAAAAGAGTAGGGGGATAAAAATGGAGGATGTAACAGCAGGGAGTCTCTATCGAAAGTGGTTGCCCATCTTTGGAGTCATTATTATTCTGATTGCTGTAGGCAGTGTTTTGTACAAAAGCTATTTTTCAACGGCTGATATGCCAATTATTAAGAAAGTTCAAGATTTTACACTGGAGCGGATGGATGGGCAGAATGTCAAGCTTTCCGATTCCAATGGTAAAGTCCGTCTCATCTCATTCATTTTTTTGCGTTGTCCCGATGTCTGTCCGCTAACCACACAGCATATGGTGGATTTACAGAATGAATTAAAAGAAACTGGGATGTATGGAAAAGACATAGAATTCATTTCTGTCACTTTTGATTATGAAAACGATACTCCTGAAGCTTTACAGAAATATGCGAAAGCAGTTCAAGCCGATCCTAGCGGCTGGCAATTCCTACGTGGTCCAGATGATATTATGAAGCCAATATTAAATGATTTTTGGATTGGTGCAGAGAAGCAAAAGGATGGCCTCTATGTACATACTATGAAAACATTCCTTTTAGACAAAAATCAAAATATTCGTCAGATATACGGTATGGCGGATGATATGGACAAAGAAAAGATTTTACGTGAAATGAAAAAACTAGTTAAAGAGTAAGAGGTTTTATAACGGTTGAGGTAGGTTTACTATTTCCATTTCGTGAAAATAACTAGATAAATAGTTGAGAAGGCTGCCAGGAGATATGGCAGCTTTTTTCTTACCCAAAATTCCGCTTCTTTAAACACTCCTACACGAAACCTTAACATTCCTTAACATTCCTTTTACGTTACGTTCATTCTAGCTTTAAGCTCGGGATGTAGGATGAGAGTGTATAAGAAATCAAATGATTTGAAGGTGACGAGGGGGATTTCCTTTGAAAAAGATTTCATCCATTTTTATGGCAAGTATGCTATCTGTAGGGTTATTGTTAACTGGCTGTGGAGCAGGAGGCACTTCTAATGCGACAGCACCGGCTACACCAGCACCAGCTACAACCGAAACGAAACCAGATACGAATACAGCCAGCAGCGGTTCTATTACAGCTGTAGGGTCCACAGCCATGCAGCCGTTAGTAGAGCAGGCAGCTAAGAAATTTATGGAGAAAAATCAGCAAGTGCAAATTCAAGTGCAAGGTGGGGGGAGTGGCACCGGTTTAAGCCAGGTGGCCAATGGTGCAGCTACTATCGGAAACTCTGATATTTTTGCAGAAGAAAAGAAAGGCATTCCTGCTGACCAATTAGTGGATCACAAAATTGCTGTAGTAGGTATGGCAGCTGTGATTCATCCTAAGGCAGGTGTAGATAATCTAACAAAGCAACAAGTAATTGATATTTTCACGGGTAAAGTAACCAACTGGAAGGAAGTCGGTGGAGCAGACCAAAAGATTACATTGGTCAACCGTCCGAAGAACTCTGGTACTCGTGCTACATTCGTGCAATACGCTCTGGATGGTGCAGAGGAGGCTGAAGGAATCACGGAGGATTCTTCCGGCACGGTTCGCAAAATTATCGCAGAAACTCCAGGAGCAATCGGTTACCTTGGCACTTCCTATCTCAATGATACTGTAAAAGCAGTAAAACTAGATGGTGTAGAAGCAACGACAGAAAACATCGTAACAAATAAATATAAAGTGTGGGCTTATCAGCACATGTATACAAAAGGTGAGCCAACAGGCGCGCAAAAAGATTTCTTGGATTTCATGACAAGTGACGAAGTACAAACAGGAATCGTACAAGAGCTGAAATATATCCCAGCATCCGCCATGAAGGTGGAAAGAACAGCGAAGGGTGAGATTACACAAAAATAGAGAAACGTGTAGCTCAAAAAAAGGTGAACGAAATAAAGGGGGAGCGTTTAGTGAGCGCTGAACAAAGAACAACACTGTTACAGCAGGGAACAACAGTAAGAGCGGGGCAAATGAGAAACCCCGCTACTGCCAAAAAACTTTCCGACCGGTTCCATATCAATAAAAAACATGCATGGGAAGAAAAAGCAGGGAAGCTAATTACAGCTGTCTGTGCGGGATTGTTAGGCCTTCTAACGCTCTCCATCCTCTATTTTATTGCTTCACGCGGCCTCGCTACCTTTATGGTGGACGGGGTTAGCGTGTCGCAATTTTTTACCGGTACAAAATGGGACCCAGAAGCAGAGCCCGGCCAATTTGGGGCAGTAGCTTTTATACTAGGTTCCTTTGGGGTTACCCTGATTGCAACATTAATTGCAGCCCCGCTAGGCATAGGAGCGGCTGTGTATATGACAGAGATTGCGCCAAGATTTGGCCAAAAAGTATTGAAGCCAGTTATGGAGCTGTTAGTTGGAATACCATCGGTGGTATACGGCTATGTAGGTCTTACCTTGCTTGTTCCGTTTCTTCGCAGTCAATTTGATATTTTAGGATTTAGCTTACTTGCAGGGGGAATTGTCCTAGCAGTTATGATCCTGCCGACTGTGACCAGTGTTGCCGCTGATGCAATCGCAACTGTGCCACAGGAATTACGCAATGCCTCGCTTGCATTAGGTGCCACTCGCTGGCAAACAATTCGCCATGTTGTGCTATATACAGCACGGTCTGGCTGTCTGACAGGTGTTGTTCTTGGTATGGCTCGGGCCTTCGGTGAGGCGCTAGCTGTTCAAATGGTTATTGGAAATACGTTGAAGCTGCCTGGAGGTTTATTCGATCCGTCGATTACACTGACAAGTGGTATCACATTAAATATGGGAAATACGATCCCAGGTACTCCTTATCATAATGCGCTTTGGTCCATGTGCTTAGTTTTGTTGGCTATGTCCCTATTATTTATCCTAGTGGTTCGCTTAATCGGTAGAAAGAAGGGGGCCAAATAATGACTAACAAACAAAAGGATAAGCTCGCCACCCTCTTACTCACTGGAATTGCTGTTCTCTTAATTGCTGTGTTGATCGGTCTTTTGGGTTTTGTGATTAGCAAGGGGGCAGCAAAATTAAATTGGGACTTTATCACTTCCCCGCCAGACATGCTAAACGCAGGTGGAGGAATTGGTCCTCAGCTATTTAACTCGCTATATTTATTGGTCTTAACGATGTGCTTCGCTGTTCCTATTGGGCTTGGTGCAGGAATTTATCTGGCAGAATATGCGCCAGACCGCAAGTGGGTGCAAATGATTCGCATGTCTATTGAGGTGCTGTCTTCGCTACCGTCGATCGTTGTAGGTATGTTTGGGTTGTTACTGTTTGTAAGCATGACAGGCTGGGGATATTCATTGATCTCTGGGGCGTTGGCTCTGACTGTATTTAATCTGCCGTTACTTGTTCGGATTACAGAGGATGCCCTGCGTTCTGTCCCACAGGATCAGAAGGAAGCTAGCTATGCATTAGGTGTAACGAAATGGAAAACAATCGTTTCCGTTCTATTACCTACTGCGTTGCCCGGCTTGGTTACGGGATTTGTACTTGCTTCAGGTCGCGTATTTGGGGAAGCGGCAGCACTACTGTTTACAGCGGGTATGACCTCTCCTGATATTCAATTTCATAATTTAAATCTAAGTAGCCCATCTTCTCCATGGAATGTATTTCGTCCAGCAGAGTCATTAGCTGTACACATCTGGAAAATTAATGCGGAGGGTCTCGTTGCAGATGCGCGAGAAATTGCGGATGGAGCGGCGGCCATTCTGGTGATCGCAGTTCTTCTGTTTAATGGTGGGGCACGTTGGTTTGGTCGTTGGTTGCACAAGCGTTTGACCAAAATTGCCGCCTAAGGAAAAGGAGAATCAATCATGCCAATAACAATTGCCCAAACAAAAGCGATTATTGAAGCAGAGAGCTTGTCCGTTTTTTATGGCGACAAGCATGCTGTAAAAAATATTCACATCCAAATGCAACGCAATACCGTAACAGCCTTAATCGGTCCGTCCGGCTGTGGGAAATCTAGCTTTCTACGCACGATTAATCGCATGAATGAAGAGATTAAAGGCTGTCGTGTGACAGGAAGACTTTTGCTAGATGGAGCGAATATCTATGAGCCTTCTGTAAAAAAAGAGGGATTGCGTCAATCGGTCGGAATGCTGTTTCAGCGTGCTAATCCCTTTCAAAAATCCATTTATGAAAACATTGCATTTGCACCGCGCCATCACGGGACTACTAATAAAGCTGAATTAAACGATATAGTGGAAGAAAGTTTACGAAAGGCTGCCTTATGGGATGAAGTGAAGGATCGGCTGAATGATTCCGCTCTAGCTCTGTCAGGAGGTCAACAGCAACGGCTGTGCTTAGCACGTGCAATCGCAATGAAGCCGGAAATCCTGCTTTTAGATGAACCTTGTTCAGCGTTGGACCCAATTTCTACCTCGAAGATTGAAGAGCTTATCATCCAATTGAAACACGATTATACGATTGTCATTGTGACTCATAATATGCACCAGGCTGTACGAGTAGCAGATGAGACGGCTTTCTTTCTCATGGGAGAGCTAGTGGAGAAAGCCTCCACTGACAAATTATTCAATAACCCTAAGAGGGCAGAGACAGAAGATTATCTGAGCGGTCGTTTTGGGTAAGAATAAGGTGGCACAACAGAAAAAACCAGCATGGCTTTACGTCATTGCTGGTTTTTTTATATAACGGGAAATCATAACGATATAGGCTACTTGTTTGAGTACAAATCAATCTTTCATGCGTTTAGGCATGGGAAAGACCTGTTTTCACGGATTCTTGCTTTTTTTAGTCTGTTTTATAGTCGAAATGAGTATACTAATTTTTTAGTGGAAGAAAAGTGAAAGTGTGAAAGCCTTGGGAGAATACAACTATCCATATGAAAATTATGTTACTATAAAGGCAGAGTGCATAGAACGGCCCACATCGTATTTGTAGGAGGTATTTTTTTGAGTGAGGTTAAAATTTTTGGTTTAGGTGGTCTGGGGGAAATTGGTAAAAATATGTATTGCGTAGAGTACGAGGATGAGATTATCATCATCGACTGTGGCGTAAAGTTTCCTGAGACCGAAATGTTTGGGATAGATTTGGTGATACCAGATGTTTCCTACCTAATTGAAAACCAGCATAAGATCAAGGCTATGGTACTTACTCATGGACATGAAGACCATATTGGTGCTATTCCCTATGTGTTAAAACAAATCCAGACAACGATTTATGGCGGACGCCTGACACTTGGTTTGGTAAAGGCTAAGCTTGAAGAGCACCGTATGCAAAATGACGTAAAGATGGTACCTGTGTTTGAGGATACGATTTTGTCATTTGAAAATCTCTCTGTTTCTTTCTTCCGTACTAATCATAGTATTCCTGATTCGTTTGGTATTGCGATTGAGACACCAGAAGGAACAGTGGTTCATACAGGGGATTTTAAATTTGACCTGACACCAGTAGGACGTCCTACAGAGTTTGGAAAAATTGCCCGCATCGGAAAAAATGGTGTACTAGCTTTGATGTCTGATAGCACCAACAGTGAACGTCCAGGCTTTACAATGTCAGAGCGTACGGTTGGCGATAGCATTATGGATGTCGTTAGCAAGGCGAGAGGTCGTATCATTCTGGCAACCTTTGCTTCTAATGTGCACCGTTTGCAACAAGTTGTAGATGCAGCAGTAGCGGATGACAGGAAGATTGCTGTTATCGGCCGAAGCATGGAAAAAGCCTTCATGATTGGCCAGGAGCTAGGCTATATCCAAATGCCTGAAGGATGTCAAATCGACATTAAAAACATTGATAATTACTCTGATAACAAGGTATTAATTATTTGTACAGGTAGTCAGGGAGAACCGATGGCAGCGCTAACGCGTATTGCGTCTGGTTCACACCGTTCCGTTCAGATCTATCCAGACGATACAGTCATTATCTCTGCATCGCCGATTCCAGGAAATACAGTTAATGTAAGTCGCATTATTGATAAGCTATACCGTGCTGGAGCTAACGTAGTACAAAACACAGCGTTTGATATTCATGCTTCCGGTCATGGCAGTAGTGAAGAATTGCGTCTTATGCTGAGCTTTTTGCGTCCTACCTACTTTATTCCAATCCATGGAGAGTATCGGATGTTAAAACAGCACGGTAGATTAGCTGAACAAGTGGGTGTAGAGTCTGATAACATCTTTATTATTGATAATGGCGATGTAGTTTCTTGTACCAGAGAATCAGGGCGTGTGACAAGCAAGGTGACAGCAGGTATCGTGCTTATTGATGGCAGCGGTATTGGTGATGTTGGTAATATCGTATTGCGCGATCGTAAACATCTTGCCGAGGATGGATTAATGGTTGTTGTCGTTAGCATCGATATGAAACAATTTAAGCTTCTAACTGGTCCAGATATCGTAAGTCGTGGTTTTGTCTATGTGAGGGGTTCCGAATCGCTGATCCAGGAAGCTACTGCTTTAGTCAAACAGAAGCTATTGGAAGCATTAGATCGCAAAGTCAGAGAGTGGTCTGAATTGAAATCTCAGATTAACCAGGTATTAAAGCCGTTCATCTTTGAAAAAACGGGACGCAACCCGATGATTCTTACCATTGTAATGGAAGTGTAATAAATGTAGATCCGCTGTACTCGATTGATACGAGAACAGGTATAATAGAAGAAATGTATTCAAAGGAGAGTTGAACGATTATGATGTCTTATGAAGCATATATGAGCCAGGTTATACAACCAATGCGAGATGAGTTAACGAATGCTGGGTTTGAAGAACTTCGCACAGCAGAAGAAGTAGAAGCAACTATCTCGAACCTAAAAGGAACTGCATTGGTAGTGGTTAACTCTGTATGCGGCTGTGCAGCAGGATTGGCTCGTCCCGCAGCTATCTATTCGACTCGCCATGAAGCTAAGCCAGACCATTTCTACACAGTGTTTGCTGGCCAAGATAAAGAAGCAACTGCGAAAGCACGCGAGTATTTTGAAGGGTACCCACCTTCTTCTCCTTCCTACGCACTATTGAAGGATGGTAAGCTGGTAGCGATGGTTGAACGCCATCAAATTGAAGGCAATGAGCTTGAATCCATTGCGAATCTCCTAACTGATGCTTATGATCAACATTGCAAATAGATAGCAGGGAATTAGAACGTCCATTCCATAATAGGAATGGGCGTTTTTTTATTCTGAACATCCCCGGTATTACAGGGAATGCGAGAGAATAAGACACGATGGCCTAGAAAGCGAACAGTGGTGCATAGACAAGTGTAAAAATACTTTAGGCACTAAAGGTAACCGGCCCCCCGCTATCTTTCATATGATGGGATGAAAGAAGAGGTGGATATAGATATGGGGCTAGTGTCGTTATTGCTGATTTGTTTAGCAATCAGTCTGGATGGTTTCGGCGTTGGGATGTCATATGGCTTACGTAAAATGAAAATGCCGTTTCTTTCGTTTATGGTAATTGGTCTGTGTTCCTTTACCGTCATCTTTGCTTCTATGACAATAGGAAAATGGCTTCAATATTGGGTAACTTCTGAACTTAGTTCTAAAATTGGAGCAACCGTGCTTATTCTGATAGGAGGTGTAACCTTTTGGAAAATGGCAGTTAGTAAACAGAAGCAGTCAGATATCCTACCGGTAAAGGAGAAGGCAACATATCGGGAATTTCGCTGGACAATCAGAATGTTTGGTTTAATGATACACATTTTACGCAATCCTGCCAAAGCGGATACAGATCATTCGGGGCATATCGTAGGAACAGAAGCGGTCATGCTAGGTTTGGCGTTGTCCCTTGATGCATTTGGTTCTGGAATTAGTTTAACTCTATTGGGGTTTGCACCTCTCTTGACCTCGGTCTGGGTGGCTTTAACTAGCATGATCTTATTGTGGGCGGGGATCAAGGTGGGACGGCATTTTTCGTCGGTTGGATGGTTTCAACGGCTATCATTTCTCCCGGCAATCCTTTTAATAGGAATAGGTCTTTTCAAATGGTGAGGGAACGAACGGAGGGCTTCGGTATCTTAGTTTTAAGAGAAGAAACCGAAGCTTTTTCGATTCCATGGACGATTAGCTATCCGAGGGATTGAGGCGACAAAAGTGTTTCGTGCATCCGCTGTTTTTCATTTCAAGCTTTTTTCATACTAGTCGGCTTGTCTGCATAGATATGAGAATAAGTTGATGAAGAGCATTGGAGGAGATTGTATTGAAGCCGAATAAACCGTGGTACCAAGTCCCTCTAGCGGAAATACCCAGAATGATAGGTAGTGACGTTCAAAACGGTTTAACACAGGAGGAAGCGGCTACTCGTAGACAAAAATATGGTAAAAACCAGCTTGCTGAGGCCGAGAAAATCCCACTTTATGTTGTGTTTATGAATCAGTTTAAAGATTTTATGGTGGGAGTGCTAGTGGTTGCCACCATCCTCTCCTTTTTCTTAGGAGAGTACCTAGACGCTATCGCCATCATTGCCATCATTTTTTTAAATGGCGTGTTAGGCTTTATTCAGGAAGCGAAAGCAGAAAGGTCGCTCAACGCTTTAAAAGATATGGCAGCCCCTATGGCCCGTGTCATTCGCAACGGAAATTTGGACATGATCCCTGCTACCCTATTAGTTCCAGGCGATCTTATCCTTCTTGAAGCAGGGGATCGTGTTCCTGCTGATATGAGACTGATTAATGCCAATCGGTTAGAGATAGAGGAATCTACGCTTACGGGAGAATCGATAGCAGTAATGAAAACTGCGAATGTGATTGAATCAACAGGAGCTGTTCCACTCGGCGACCAGAAGAATCTAGCTTTTATGGGAACGATGGTAGCCGGAGGAACTGGAAGGGGAATTGCTATTGAAATAGGCATGTCTACCGAGATCGGAAAAATTGCGCATTTGATCAATCAAGCTGACAAGATAGAAACTCCTTTACAGATTAAATTGGAACAGTTGGGGAAAACACTCGTCTGGATTGCATTGCTACTTACGATCTTTGTCATTGTAGCAGGGGTTTGGCATGGACAAGAATTAATGACAATGTTTCTCTCAGGGGTTAGTCTTGCTGTAGCGGCTATACCGGAAGGATTGCCTGCAATCGTTACAGTAGCCCTTGCTCTAGGCGTGCAGAGAATGATTAAAAGAAATGCCATTGTTCGCAAGCTCCCCTCTGTCGAAACGCTTGGTTGTGCGTCAGTCATTTGCTCTGACAAAACAGGGACTCTTACTGAAAATAAAATGACAGTGACTCACCTGTGGCATAGCGGAAAAAGCTTTGATGTAACGGGGAATGGCTACGAGCCCAATGGGGAAATTACATGGCAAGGAAAATCTATCAAGGCAACGATCGATCAAGGACTAACTCAGATTTGTCAAATTGCCGAAAAATGCAATAATGCAAAATTAGTAAATGCTCAGCAAAAGGAGAGGTCCAAGCTCATTTTGTCTAAAAATATTTCCACATGGAATGTGATTGGAGATCCTACTGAGGGAGCCCTGCTTAGCTTAGCCTACAAGGCATTAAAAGAGGGGAAAAAACAAGGCGACCCCACTATTCGCATAGACGAATTACCATTTGATTCTGAGCGTAAAATGATGTCTGTAGTAGAACAATTTCCAGATGGAAAAACAGAGCTATTAACAAAGGGAGCTGTTGAGGCTCTGTTAATGAACTCCTCTCACATCTATTGGCAGGGAGAAATTATACCTCTGACAAATGAACATCGTATAGAAGTTGCTAAGCAAACAGAAGAGATGGCAGGTAGAGCTCTGCGAGTCCTAGGATTTGCTTACCGATCACTCCCAAACTATAAATCAGGTGAAAACTCATCAATCTTGGAAACGAATCTTACATTTTTAGGGATGGTTGGCATGATTGACCCCCCACGTCAGGAGGTAAAGTCTGCTATCCAGCTATGTCGTCAAGCAGGTATTAAAACAGTAATGATTACAGGGGATCATAAAATTACCGCAGAAGCGATAGGACGTCAAATTGGTCTGATGCCGGGAGGGAACAGCCATGTGCTGGAAGGAGCCACTATTGATGAAATGACTGAGGAAGAATTGATGCAAACGGTTGAAAAGGTATATGTTTATGCACGTGTGTCTCCAGAGCACAAGCTACGTATTGTCAAAGCGTTGCAAAACTGTGGTCATATTGTAGCGATGACAGGTGATGGTGTAAATGATGCACCTGCCATCAAGGCTTCTGATATAGGGATTGCAATGGGAATTACGGGAACAGATGTTACGAAGGAAGCAGCATCCCTGGTATTACGAGACGATAATTTTACTACGATTGTTTCTGCTGTTGAGGAAGGCCGGAACATCTATGATAATATTCGAAAGTTTATTCGCTACCTACTTGCATCCAATGTAGGAGAGATTTTAGTTATGTTTTTCGCTATGCTAATGGGACTACCCTTACCCTTACTTCCGATCCAAATCCTATGGGTGAATTTGGTGACGGACGGACTACCGGCTATGGCATTAGGGATTGATCCGTCTGAGGGAGACACAATGCGACATAAACCGCGTAAAAAACATGAAAATATTTTTGCCCGTGGATTGGGCTGGAAGATTATTAGTCGGGGGTTTTTAATTGGAACGATGACCCTAGGAGCTTTTATCGTTGCGTATTATGAAAATCCGAATGATCTTACTCATGCCCAAACAGTGGCGTTTGCTACTTTAGTTCTGGCACAACTCATTCACGTATTTGATTGCCGTAGCGAGCATTCCGTTTTTCACCGCAATCCATTTAGCAACAAGTTCTTGGTCTGGGCAGTGCTCTCGTCAATGGCTTTGGTGCTAGTGGTTATTTACTGGGATGTCATGCAGCCAATCTTTAAAACCACCTCCCTCTCCCTACGAGATTGGGCTTTAATCTTTGTTGCAGCGGGAATTCCAACTTTTGTTGCTGGTATGGGTGGAGTTCTTCGTTCCTCCCAGCCCAAAGAGGCTTATAAAGCCAACTAATAGAAGCGTACTCTCCTCGGCATGCATACAGTAGCAACAGGAGGGGGTGCTATGGAAACATTTTTTCTTGTGATGACGCTGGCCTGTTCGCTCATCGCTTATCTATTTGAGGAGCGATTATGGGTAACCCTACTTCGAACTACGGATAAGACGGAATTTGTCCAATGGTGCAAGCACTTGGAGGAACGAGGAATCGAGTATCATAGTCAAAAACATTTGATTCATGAAAATCACGCTTGGGTAAAGGTATACAAGGTTAAAGTTCCGAAAGAACTGGAATCACGAGTGAATACCCCATATCATGAAGAGAAAATGCAAAGAAGGAGCTGACCATCAGGTAGCTCCTTTTTCTTCTATTCTCCAAAAGTGGTAAAGAAAAATGATTCGCAAAACAGCCGTTTCGAGTATACTAGTAGGATGAAACAAGCCAACAAATTTTGACACGGACTGACAAGGATGGTGAAATCCAGTTTGAGCATTCGAACTAAGCGTATTCTATTATTATGTGTATTTCTTATTTTGATTACGGCGGCTTTTTTTGCATATAAAATCTTTGGTTTTTTGTCAGGGATTCAAGACACGACAATCTTTCCATCGAATCCGGCTGCTACAAAGCCAGAGGCTCCACCTGTATGGACGGGAACCGAGCGTGTTAACATTCTATTAATGGGTGTAGACAAACGTGAGATGCGTCCAAATGAACTTCCACGCTCTGATAGCATGATGCTAGTGAGCATTGATCCAAAAAAGAAAACGTATGACCTATTCTCTATTATGCGTGACACGCTGGTACGTATACCCGGACATGGCAAAACGCGTGTAAATGAAGCTTTAGCGTATGGCGGCCCAGAGCTTGCCATGGAAACAGTCAGTGATTTTGTAGGACAACCAGTCCATTACTATGTAATCACTGATTTTGAAGGCTTTAAGAGCTTGATTGATGCTGTTGGGGGTGTTGAGATAGATGTAGAAAAGAACATGCGCTATCATGACCCGACAGATAAAGGAAAGTACGATATTAATTTAAAAAAGGGATTGCAACGCTTAGATGGTGAGAAAGCATTGCAATATGCTCGTTTCCGACATGATGCCACCTCTGACTATACGCGTACAGAGAGACAGCGTAAGCTATTAAGCGCAGTGGCTACCGAATTAAAATCTACCACTACTATTTTTCAAATTCCTAAGATTTTGGATAGTGTACAGCCTTATATCCAAACCAATCTTGCCACACTTGATATGATCAAACTAGGCTCATTGGGGATGTCGCTTAAACAGTCAGGAGAAGGTGGTCATCAATTGCCACCGATGCATAAGTTCCAAGAAGCCCATGTTCCTGGCAAAGGTGCTGTGCTAATTCCATCTGAAAAAGACGTCATCAAATATGTGGACGAGCAGCTAAATAAAAGTGACGCAGCAGAGGATGAAGAAGGAAAACAGAAAGATTCCTCTAACACCAATCAAGATTCCTCTGTAAAGCATGCTTCTTAGAAACGCAATTTATTTTGATAGAGATGGTTTATCATGAACCATCTCTATTATTTTTCCATTGACACAGGATGCCTAATTCTTTATTCTTATAGATGATTTAGCCAATTCCTAGTGATTGTGTAGGAATTGATATATATCTTAAAATTTCGAAGATTTCGAAAAATTTTACGTAATTTATTGCCCGTTCGGTTAGAGCCGTGGGTGAAACAGGGGGCGATTCTACTCTCATGATTAAACTAACAAACATTGTAAAGGTTTTTAAAAGTCGCTTTGGAACCTTTACGGCCCTAAATGGTGTCGATTTGACAATCCAGCAGGGAGATATTTATGGCATCATTGGATACAGTGGAGCTGGAAAATCAACGCTAGTCCGTATGATTAACCTACTAGAATCGCCAACTAGTGGTGAGGTTACTGTGGGTGACACACATCTCCATCATTTAACGCCAAGAGAATTACGTAAGGCAAGACGCAAGATCGGTATGGTTTTTCAACACTTTAATCTGCTGTGGTCGCGGACAATAGCAGACAATGTAGCATTGCCATTGGAGATTGCGGGCGTGCCAAAGTCACAGCATCAAGCAAAGGTAAAAGAATTATTAGAATTGGTAGGGTTGTCAAATAAAGCAGATATGTATCCATCTCAATTATCTGGCGGTCAAAAGCAACGTGTAGGTATTGCTCGTGCATTGGCCAATCAGCCTGATGTGCTGTTGTGTGACGAAGCAACATCAGCTCTGGATCCGAAGACAACCGATTCTATCTTGGAATTATTACAAGATATTAATCGCAAACTAGGGTTAACCATTATTTTAATCACGCATGAGATGCATGTGATCGAAAAAATTTGTGATAAGGTAGCTGTAATGGAAAGCGGGCGAATTATTGAAGCGGGGGATGTCGTAGAAGTCTTCTCCCATCCTAAAACAACTACAACCAAAGAATTCCTGAGTCAAGTATCTGGTAATGATCAGCTATCTGCTGAATTTTTGGATGGCTTGGGACCGGGTGCAGTCCTGCGTCTAACCTTCTTGGGTGGTTCTGCTAGTCAATCTATCATTAGTCAGTTAGTCAGTGAGGTTGGGGTGCAGGCAAATATTTTACAGGGACAGATTAAGCGCTTAAAAGATGTTGCCTTTGGTACTCTATACATTCAGATTCCAGGTGATATTGATACCGAATCAAATGCTATTGCCTACCTAAAGAAGAGTGGCATTATTGTTGATGTCATTCGAGGTGCAGAAGGAGGTAATCGCTGATGAATGATTTCTTGTTAACTTATTTACCGAACGTCGTGAAATTCTGGGATTTAATTCAGAAGGCCATTTGGGAAACAGGTTACATGGTCTTGTTTTCATTACTATTTGCGGCACTTATTGGTATACCATTAGGCATTTTACTCGTTGTGACAAGCAAAGGACATCTAAAGCCGATGCCAGCTTTATATCAATTACTTAGTTTTATTGTGAATATCTTTCGATCGATTCCTTATATTGTATTAATTATTATCCTTATCCCAGTCACGCGCGTACTCATACAGACTTCAATCGGACCTAACGCGGCGATTCTCAGTCTTGTTGTTGGATCAGCACCGTTTATTGCTCGTCTGGTGGAAACCTCCATTCGTGAAGTAAATCGAGGCGTGATTGAAGCGGCCCAATCCATGGGTGCTAGCAACTGGCAAATTATCTATAAAATCTTGATTCCAGAGTCGCTTCCAGGTATTGTCTCAGGTATTACGGTTACTGCTGTTAGCCTGGTAGGATACACAGCGATGGCAGGTGTCGTAGGTGCGGGTGGCCTAGGAGCGATGGCATTCAACTATGGCTTTAATGGGTTTAAGCCAGATATCATGCTGGTTACGACTGTCTTGCTGATTATTCTTGTCCAAATCATTCAGATGATTGGTGACGCGATTGCGCGGAAGCTGGATCATCGTTGATTATAATGCATGAAAATAGGGGGGTAAAAGGATGAAAAAGATTTTTTCTACACTAGCGATTGGGGTATTAGCTTTAAGCTTGGCGGCGTGCGGTGCTGGTAATAAAACCGATAATAGCACAGCTACACCACAGGAAGGACAACCAGTCACACTAAAGGTGGGGGCAACGGCTGTTCCTCATGCGGAGATTTTAAATGAAGTGGTTAAACCGATGCTACAGAAGGAGAATATTAATCTTGATGTTGTCCTGTTCCAAGACTTTGTCATGCCTAACACTCAGCTTGCTGAGAAGGAATTAGATGCGAACTATTTTCAGCACATTCCTTGGTTAGAGAAAACGAATAAAGAAAAAGGGTTAGACCTTACGTATGTAGCAGGCATTCACATTGAGCCAATGGGAATTTACTCTAATAAAACTAAAGCTTACAAGGATTTAGCAGCTCTTCCGCAGGGAGCAGCAGTAGCAATTACGAATGCTTCTGCAGAGCAAGGCCGTATTCTTGCCCTTCTTGAAAAAGCGGGTCTGTTAAAATTAAAGGATGGAGTGGCTACCAATGGCACTGTAGCTGACATCGTTGAGAAAAAAATAGAATTAAAAGAGCTAGAACCAGCGATGTTGCCACGTGCAATTGACGATCCGGGTATTGATGCAGCCGTGATTAACTCTAACTTTGCGATGGAAGCTGGATTAAACCCAACAGAGAACTCTATTTATATCGAAGAGGGTAAAGATAACCCAAATGTAAATGTATTGGCGACTCGTCAAGACAATAAAGATAGTGAAGTAATTAAGAAGCTTGCTAAAGCTATGACTTCCCCTGAAGTGAAGGACTTCATTGATAAGAAGTATAATGGTGCTGTAGTGTTTGTAGGACAGCTTAAATAACAATGTCGAAAAAACTGTCGAATAAAATCGGCAGTTTTTTCGTTGAAATGAGCACAGAGGATATACAAAAAGATGACCCATGATTTTTCTCTAGGTCATCTTTTTGTGCTCATTAGACGGAAGGGTTACGATACCTGACGGGTTACATTGCGGGTTATTTTTCTTTGCCGATTCCATGACCAGATGACAATGCCAAATGGGAGCAACGTTAAAAGAAGTAAGAGAATACCATCCACGAATTGCCAGGAGAGGATGGGGTATTGTAAGAAATCAGTCGTAATTCGGCGAATAATCTCGATTGACTGGAGCAAAAAGAAATTGAAGAAGAAGTAAAGCGCAAAACAAAAGCCCAGCAAAAAGAAAATAGAGTACCAGCGGATCACCTTTTTTTCTCGCATATCTACAGAGTCCCATGTCTCTTGTTCGTCAGGCGTCCATTTTCGGTAAAATTTACGTAGAAATAGTTGTGTATTATCAAATAAATTATTACAGCCAAAAAAGGTAGTAAAGACATAATAAATATCCGTTCGCATAAAGAACATGAATTGAAAGCCCAGAGCCATTAAGAAATTCAAGTTCATTAATTTAATAAAGGAGAGTAGAAAATCAGATAGCAGGATGACTCCTACATCATTAGCGTACAGAAGCCAGACACCCATACTAAAAAAGAGGGCATCTCCAGCCATCCCCGCCAGATAGGCTGTATAACGCTTATTGGGTTCCACTAGCACGATGTCTGACATATTTGTTTCTGCCACAGGAAAGAATAGGCGATGGCTAAAACCGATTCGGCTTCCTACCCCAAGAGAACGCACAGCAGTTAAGTGGGCTGTCTCATGGATGAACAAAAACAGATAGTTAACAACAACTGCTAGCAAAAGAGAAGCGGTCAAGGATGCAGAGCTAAAAATATCGGTAAACACGGGAAAATATTCATGATGAACTAAGAGAAGAGTAACAGCAGATAAAAAGCAGGCAATAGAGAAAGAGAAGGTAAATTTATTAAATAATACTTTCCCAACACGTTCGGATATCCATGGTAAATGATCGACGCGTATCTCTTTTTCATTTACGACTGCTCCATCTACTGTGTATACAAATTGATATTCGTTAATCAGATCGAGTGCAAAATCACGAACATCAACAGGCTCACCAAAGCGCTTTTCCATTTCTTCAGCTACCTGAGTGATGGATTGCCCCTGATCTAGCATCTCAATGATTTCGACTGCGAAGGTAGGCAGCATGATATATTCACTTTTATCGGGTCGACCAATTATGGTTTCTTCTTCATTGACCTGACGTTTTTGTAAGGGATGCATACGCAGCTTACTGGTATTTGTTAATTTCATTGGTACGTTCCTCCGTTAGCTAAGCACTTCTTCGGCTGACTGCTCCAGCGAAAAGATAGAAAGTGTGCGATTTCCTTCACCGCAGGTCGGGCAATCCAGCTCTTTTCTTTCCGTTTCGGAAATGATTTTTGTTTCATAAGTTAAGAAGTTGATCGATACGAATTTTCCCTGAGATTGAACTTGGCTTGTACCTGTGAGAATTTTGCATGCTTCAGAAGCAATAATTCCTGTAATAATGGATAAATTCGGAGCAATAGTAGCTGTAGGAAGATGATATCCTGAATCCACCAAATATCTGAGATCCTGTTCATATTGATCTGGGTTTTGATCATAGTGATGCAGATGGAAACAATCCAAGCAGGGTGTTTTTTTCGGGGAAATATGATAAAAGGTTCCTTCTGTTACATTGACTCCACCTGCAATATAAGGGATTTCTAATTCAACGCATGCTGTGTTTACCCATCTTTGAATGAAGAAAAAAGGGGTGTCAGCAGCTAAAATAACAAGATCACTATCTGCTATAAGCTCCTTAACATCGTCAGCAGAGGAGATTTTCTTCCGAATGGTTTCTACTGACATGCTTGAATTGCGTTCTGTAACAAATTCCTCCGCTACTTCGATTTTTAACCGCCCGATATCACTTTCTTTAAATAATAATTGGCGATTTAAATTACTCAGCTCCACACGGTCAAAATCTGCAATTCGGACATTTGTAACACCCAGACCAGCAAAGCTAGAGAGAAGAGTAGAGCCAAAGGCCCCTGATCCAAGAATAGTTACTTTCTTTTGCAGCAAATCTTCTTGAATCTTGCTAGGAGGATTGTCTATATCCGAATAAATCGAAAAGAAGCGAAGATTTGCCCGATACCGATCCTTTTGAGCGGTTGAGAGAGAAGTTGTTTCTTCCCAGGTCTGATCTTCAAGATAACCCAGAGAGTTCAGAGCAGTAATTGCCTCTGTTAACTCTTCAAATGTGACCTCTGGATGCTTGCTGACTAGCTCCTGGTGTATCTGCTTACTAGTGCGGGTACCATCAAGTAGCTGAAGTAATGTTTTTATAGACCCCGTTTCATCGGGAATATGATTGAGGAAGCCCGATACTTGTCCAATTTGGAGAGTGTCAGAGCCAATTTCGATAATAGGGTGGATTTCTTTTAAGATAGGTTTTTGTTCCATACAATACATCTCCTTATAGGTATAGAAACGACGATAAGAGTAGTGTAACAACGATCCATAATCCACTTGCAATCATAAACAGGAATAAAACAAATAATTGTCAGAATTATCTAACGTAGATTGTATCGTTTCGTTAAGCGTATTTCAATATAAATTTACAATTTTCAGTCATTTGCTTGAAACTGTATAAAGGACTGCTTTTTTCATTAATATCATTCAGGATGTCTCATGTTGGTGGTCCCAAAGTTCGTAAGAAAACGAAAACGGTTCACAAGGATACTTATAGGAGAAAAGGATAAAACTAGGAGTAGAACAAAATGTTTTGGCTACCTAACCGGAATCGATTTGTGCAATTTGACAGAATTACCGAATTGCAAAACTATTTCATTTTTAGTAAATTAGAACCATAAAATCCTATTACAGTAATTTTTAGTTCTATATTACCAAAAATACACTTTATTTTTATTTATTTATCTTGATAATTAATAAAAAATAATTAAATGTAAAAGAAAATTATATTATATTATTCTGAAAAAGAGTATAGTAAAGCATATGAGAAAGAAAAAAGGGGGACACAAAAAGATGAAAAAGAATATCTTTGTACTAATGAGTTCCGTTTTGGTTTTGGGCGCAGCTTTAGCAGGATGTGGAGGTAACACAAGCACATCAGCACCGGCAGCTACTGATGCGTCGAAACAAGAAGCTTCAAAAGGTGAGAAGAAGGTATTGCGTTTGAACATGCATACTGAACCACCAACAGCAGACCCTGGCATTGCGGAGGACTCCACTTCTGGTGCAGTGGTCCGTGCAATCTTTGATGGCTTGACTCGTACCGATAGCGAAGGAAAACCACAGCCATCCGTAGCTGAAAAAATTGATGTTTCAACTGATGGCAAGAAATATACCTTCCATTTAAGAGATGCTAAATGGAGTAACGGCGAGCCGCTAACAGCGCACGATTTTGAATTCGCTTGGAAGCGTGCATTAGATCCAGCGACAGCATCCAACTATGCTTACCAACTGTATTACATTAAAGGTGGGGAAGCATTTCACACTGGAAAAGGTAAAAAAGAGGATATAGGTGTTAAAGCGATTAACGATAAGACCTTGGAAGTAGAATTGGAAAATCCAACACCATTCTTCCTAGAGCTTACTAGCTTCTATACGTATTATCCTGTAAATAAAAAGCTGGTTGAATCCAACAAAGATTGGGCTAAAGAAGCTAAGACCATCGTTGGTAACGGACCATTTAAAATGACGAAATGGGAACATAAGAGCAAAATGACTCTTGAGAAAAATGAACACTACTGGGATGCCGATGTTGTAAAAATCGACAAGCTTGAATTCTCTATGGTAGAGGATGAAAATACCGAGCTTTCCATGTATGATAACGGTGAGTTGGATTGGGCAGGTAACCCTCTAAGCAATATTCCGTTGGATTCAATTCCTGCTCTGCAACAAAATAATACGTTGATTACAAAGCCAAAGGCATCCATTTATTGGTATAAAATGAACACGGAGAAGGCTCCTTTTAATAACGCCAAAATCCGTAAAGCATTTGCCTATGCTGTAAATCGTGATGCGATCGTTAAGAACGTAACACAGTCCGGACAAATTCCAGCAATGGGAATGCTACCACCTACTATGGCATTTAAAAAAGAGGGCTACTTTAAAGATAATAATGTAGACGAAGCTAAAAAGCTCTTAGCAGAAGGTATGAAAGAAATGGGCTGGGATAAGCTGCCTCCAGTTATGATTTCAATCAACACCTCTGAAAACCATAAAAAAATTGCAGAAGCTGTTCAAGACCAATGGAAAAAAGGTCTGGGCGTTGATGTGAAGATAGAGAATTCCGAGTGGAAGGTATACTTGGATAAACTTCACCAAGGTAACTACCAAATCGGACGTATGGGTTGGAATGCTGACTTTAACGATCCAATTAACTATATTGAGTTGTTCCGTGATAAAAAGGGTGGAAACAACGATACCAACTGGGAAAATGCTGAATACAAACGACTTGTGAACGAGTCTCAAAAAGAGCTAGACAAAGCAAAGCGTGATGCGTTATTACAAAAGGCAGAGGAAATCTTCATGGACGAACTGCCAGTTATCCCGGTATACTTCTACACCGATTCCTGGGTGCAAAATCCTAAGCTGAAGGGTGTAAGCTTCGATGCTATGGGTAACATTGACTGGAAATGGGCAGATTTAGAACAATAAGATTACTAGAAATCAGATAGATAAAAGAGGGGCAAATGATGCTCCTCTTTATTTTTTTGAACATATAAATGTAAATTTTGTAACATAAATTAAAATTAATTTTCGTTATAAAAGTGTTTGTTACCGAAAAAAACAAGGTATATTTAATTCTATATATCTTTTTTTAGGGGGCATAATACACATGAATAAAAGCGTTTTTGCAGCTGTAAGCTCCATTTTAGTTCTTAGTACAGCATTGGCCGGCTGTGGTGGCAATGCAGCCTCTGAGAATAAAACAGGAGCGGCTAGTGGTACTCATGAGCAAGTCCTACGTGTGAATCTGCATTCTGAACCACCTACTGCGGACCCTGGCCTTGCGGATGACAATGCTTCCTCTGCCATTTTGAGAGCGACTTTTGATGGCTTGATGCGCTCAGGTAAAGACGGGGACATAACAAAATCTGTAGCGAAAGATTATAAAATTTCTGAAGATGGCAAAACTTATACATTTACTTTACGCGATTCACTATGGTCTAACGGTGAAAAATTAACAGCAAAAGATTTCGAATATGCCTGGAAACGTGTACTAAATCCGAAAACAGCGGCTTCTTATGCCTATCAATTGTATTATTTGAAAAATGCAGAAGCTTATAACAAAGGGCAAGCCAAGGCTGAGGATGTTGGTGTAAAAGCGCTTGATGAGCATACGCTTGAAGTCACCTTGAACAATCCAACTCCGTTCTTCCTAGAGCTAACAGCATTCTATACGCTTTATCCTGTAAATGAGAAAGTTGTAACATCTAGCGAAAAATGGGCAGGAGAGGCAAGTACGCATGTTGGTAACGGACCGTTTAAAATGGAATCCTGGAAGCACAAAAACGAAATGGTTCTTGTGAAAAATGATAATTACTGGGATAAAGATAACGTAAAATTGGAAAAAATCGTCTATCAAATGATTGATGATGAAAATACCGAGCTGTCCATGTTCGAAAATGGGGACCTTGATTGGGCAGGTCAGCCTAATGGTATGCTGCCAATTGATGCAATCGCTCCTAACATGGCGTCTGGCAAATTGCATGTTCAGCCAAAAGCAGGTATCTATTGGTACAAATTTAATACGGAGAAGGCACCGTTTAATAATGTAAAAATCCGTAAAGCATTTGCATATGCAATTGATCGCAAAACAATCACAGATAACATTACACAATCTGGCCAAACCCCTGCTACTAATCTGCTGCCTCCAACTATGGCTTTAGCAAAAGAGGGCTTCTTTAAAGATGGTGATGTAGATACAGCGAAAAAGCTTCTTGCTGAAGGTATGAAGGAGGAGGGCTTAACGAAGCTTCCACCAATTGAAATTTCCTTTAATACTGCGGAAAAGCATAAGAAGATTGCGGAAGCGATTCAAGATCAATGGAAAAAGGCTTTTGATATTGACGTGAAGCTGACTAACAAAGAATGGAAAGTATTTATTGATGACCTACACAGAGGTAACTACCAAGTAGGTCGCAATGGCTGGAATGCCGATTACAATGATCCAATTAGCTTCTTACAGATCTATAAAGATAAAACTGGTGGAAACAACGATACCAAATGGGAAAATGCAAAATACAAAGAACTGTTAAATAAAGCTGATGCTGAAACAAACCCAGAGGTACGCAAAGGGTATTTGGCAGATGCAGAGAAAATTATTATTGATGAAATGCCAGTTATTCCGATCTACTTTGATTCCAATGTTTGGCTACAAAATGACAACCTTAAAGGTGCTGTTGTAGATGCTATGGGTAATGTAGATTTCAAGTGGTCTTCTTTTGAATAAACGTTAAAAACCAAATAAATGGTAACAGAAAAAAGCAGAGTTCCAGAGGGAATTCTGTTTTTTTCGTTTTGATAGGACAAATGACCAAGCGAGTTTACCATCTATTTCATAGAGTAAAGAGAACGATGATATCAGGGGAGGATGATTATGGACTGGGGAAAAATTTTGAAATTGGCGGCGACAGTTGACAAGAATAAATTAAAAACGGAATCAGGAATTCGTGAGGTTATCAAGGATTTAGCAAGTAGATCAGGTAAAGATTTATCAAAAAGGGACTTGGACAATTATACAGAGCAAGTAAAGAAACTTATGCAGAAAAAAGACATTGGCAGCATGCTGGATCAATTAAAGAAAAAGGGCCTAGACCAAAGTGATTTAGACAGAATCAAAAAAGGGATGAAGTAAAGGAGAGGGTTGTCATTTCAAAGAAGACACCACTAAAACGACGAAACTCAACCCAAAGCAATCAACTAAGGATGCTATCCACAATTCAGCAAAACCAACATGCACATGTTCAACAAGAAATGGCCCATCTCCGAAGAGAAATTCAGGAAATAAAAATGATGTTAGGAAGGCTACGACCTGTCGAGCCAGAACGTAAACGGCTTAGCTTTAGTCTTTTTCCTAGGAGAGGGAAGCCGCCAGAGCCTGTCATTGTGCAAGAACCACCAAAACCAAGTCCCGGAATTAATTTGGAGCAAGTGCTACCGTTGCTCCCCCAGCTATCTTCCATAATGCCGGAAATTAGCAAAGTGATGCCAAAGTTATCGAAATCTAAGGTGAAGGATACCATGCAGATTCTTTCTAATCCTGCCGTAGCTAATGTAATCCAACAGATATTAGGCAACCTCCAAACAAACAACTTACCTATTCCAGTTAAATATGAGACAAAAAAACGGTAACGAAAATGGTTTATAAAAACCAAAAAGAGAAAAGTAAATTTTGTAAAAAAGATTACGGTGAAAAGCTGCCCCCGCAAGTTAAAGACCTGGGGGCAGTTTTTTTACTGTTATACGGCTAATAATGAACCACTAGCTCAATTGTTTTGCTATTATAAATTATCGTCACTTGAAGCTAGTGTAAGGATTTTTAGTACCAAAAGCCTAAAAACTTTTCTCATCAAGTAACGTCTAAAGTAATGAACAGCAAGATAGGGGAGGAGAAATTTTGAAAAAGTTTGTTTTAGGCTTGGTTGCCTTGAGTAGTTTTATTTGGATGGCGCCTCAAGCAATAGATGCCGCAGGACAGTCGACACAGGGCAATATACAATTACGGATCGAGGGTAGGAGCGTTAATGCGGAAGTTCCTCCGCTCATCTCCAACGGACGCACCCTTGTCCCTGTTCGCGTTATTGCAGAGGGCTTGGGAGCAAAAATTGATTGGAACCAACAGGAGCGAAAGGCTAAGATTACGAAAGATAACCGAGAGGTAATTTTGCAGTTAAGCAGCAAGAAAGCCTACATAAACGGGAAAGCACAGACCTTAGAGGCCACGCCTGAGCTCATTAATAATCGGATGCTACTACCTCTGCGGTTTGTGGGGGAAGCATTAGGAGCGACGGTAGGATGGGATAATGACAGCCGGACCGTAATTGTCAACCAACCTGTTCAGACGCAAATTAATGGACAATCTTTACCGGCTACTGAGAAAGTATATCATTGGGAGGATAAGGTTTTATTACCAGTGAAGACGATTGCAGACAGATTGGGAGTTTCCCAAGACGAGCTGACTGCCAAGGCCAGCTTGAAGAAAGTAATTGATTCGACGACCGTTATATCCTTACAAGATATAACAGACAGTATCGGAACAGATGTAGCTGAATGGGACGAAAAGCGCAATGAAGTGGTTATTACTCGCATGAACAGATTGACAGATATTGAGCCACAGGATGAAAGTGTTCAGATTCAAACCAGATATAAGGTATCGCCAACTGTGTCAGTCTTACAAAATCCCTATCGGATTGTCATGGATTTCCCGGAAATGGAACTATCCAATAAAATGCGTGACGAGGAAAACAAAGAGATAGTGATTGATCAAAGGAAAGAGAGCAGTTCCTCCGATTATTCCTCCTCTAATATGGATAGTCCAGAAAAATTGGAGCTAAGTGATGGAGATTCCAATGACGCATCCATTAGCGCAGTCAGCCAACAAACTCAGCCGCTTATTCGATCGATTCGATACAGCCAATATCAGGACAATCCTAAAACGGTCAGAGTTGTAGTGGAATTGAATCGCTCAAGTAAATATCAGCTAGTGTCGACAAATGATGGTGTAAAGCTGCAATTACAAGCTAAACCGCAAAAAACGGGGTATCTCATTGTTGTAGATGCGGGGCATGGTGGTCATGATGTAGGAGCCAAAGGAACGGTCGGCAACTATGAAAAGGATTTTACTTTATCTGTAGCTAATCGTTTAGTTGAATACCTAAAACAGCATAAAGAATTTCAAGTCATCGCAACCCGCAGCACCGATACGTATTTGACGCTAAAGGAGCGTACAGATATAGCCAATGAGATAGATGCTGATGTATTTATCTCCGTACATGCCAACTCCTTTAATCCGGAAACGCGCGGAACCGAAACCTATTATTACAATCAGAATAGCTTGGATTTAGCGCGTGTGGTTCATAAGCACCTGTTGGCGGCCACTCAATTCCCTGATCGGAAAGTGAAACAAAACAACTTTTATGTTGTAAAGAACACAAAAATGCCTGCTGTATTAACAGAAACAGGATTTCTCACGAATCAAATCGAAAATACTCAATTAATGTCCCCACAGTTTCAAGATAAAGTAGCAAAATCATTAGCAGATGCGATCTTTGAGTATTACCAAACCTACTAAGGAAACGAAAGGAAGGTGTGAGATGAAACGAATAGCTCTTATCATGTGTGCCCTTCTAGCCTTACTAGTGGCTGCATGCAATAACAATTCTACGCCAGTGGAACCATCTAAAGATGCCAAGACAGAACAACCTGTGAAGGAAACACAACAGCTAACTCTTACCCTTTACTATGCAGACAATGATCTAACCAAACTAATAGAAGAGAAGCAGCAGATTACAGCGCCTGCATCTGACAAGGACAAGTATGCAAAGGCAATGGAATTGCTGGGGAAACCATCCAAGCCAGAACATAATGCGCTGTGGAAAGATTTTGGTTACCACTCCATTACGTTTGAAAACGGTACGTTAACCATTGATGCTAAGGGGACAAACCAATATAATATGGGCTCTAGTGGTGAAGCCTTTGCTATTGATGCATTGAAACAAACCATGTTTCAGTTCCCAGAGGTTATGAAAATCGTTGTTTTCGTAGATGGGAAAAAGACAGAATCCCTCATGGGGCATGTTAGCATTGATGAACCATTAACTCGTTCTACACCCTAACAGAACGAGCCTGAATAGAATATGAGGTAGAAACAAAAAAACGGTGTGTCTAGCATGACGCACCGTTTTTCGTTTTATATGAGTCGGCTTGTACACATAGCTAATTTCTAGGTACGTTGACGGTCGCTCCCAAAAAACTTGATAGCATAAATTCCGGAAATACCAATAATCGTGTAAATAATACGACTTAAAGTAGAGTTCATACCCCCAAACAAGGTGGCAACCACATCAAGTTGGAATAAGCCAACTAGCCCCCAGTTGATAGCACCGATAATAACAAGAAGCAATACTAATTTATCCATGCGCCTACTCACTCCTTTCTTTATAAGTAGTTTCATGATTTCCTTTTCAAATTTAGATTATTCATGCTGGCTTTGACCCAAAAGGAAAGCCCGCTCTTACTTGTACACCTTAAAAAAAAATTTACATAAATCTCATACAGGCTTCATGTCTGTCGTGTAATCTGTGAATACAAGCAAGGAGAGGAGCGAAGTTCTTGAGCATGATTAAGGTGCAAGACCTGCATGTCTATTACGGATTAACACATGCTTTAAAGCATATTGAAATGGAAATTGAACCAAAATCAATTACCGCTTTAATCGGTCCTTCCGGCTGTGGGAAATCAACCTTTTTACGGACAATTAACCGCATGAATGATATGATTTTGCATGTGAAAATCACCGGAAGCATTCAGATTGCAGGTAAAAATATATATGATGCCAATTGGGATGTGGAGCAATTACGTAAGCAAGTCGGAATGGTGTTTCAAAAGCCTACTCCTTTTCCAAAAAGCATTTATGAAAACATTGTATATGGTCCGAAATTACATGGGATTCGAGATAAGAAGCAACTAGAGGAATTGGTTGAGGCTAGCTTGCGGCAGGCAGCCTTGTGGGAAGAGGTAAAGGATAGTTTGCATAAACCCGCCCATGGTTTATCAGGTGGACAGCAGCAACGTTTATGTATTGCACGGGCTCTAGCCGTAGAACCAGAGATCATCTTGTTGGATGAACCGACATCTGCCCTCGACCCTATTGCTACAGCTAAAATAGAGGAGCTGTTGATACAATTAAAGGAAAGCTATACGTTGGTGATGGTAACGCATAACATGCAACAAGCTGCTCGTATTTCTGATAAAACAGCATTCTTTTTACAAGGTGAATGCATTGAAATGAACCAAACCACTGAGGTGTTTGAGAATCCTAAAGATCAACGCCTGAAGGACTATATCTCCGGCCGTTTTGGCTGATTATGAGATACAGCTATACCCCCCTTTATTTTGAAGAGCGGCTAAAGCCGTTCTTTTTTTTCTCCAATTCAAGTGTAACTGTAAAAATCGTGTTATTACTCAGAGAAATCAAAACCTTGGATTCCAATTTTCACTATCCATATAGTATACTTGGTGAAGAAAGTTTATACAAAGGTGGGAAGAATATGGAGACCACAGATATGATTCAAATGATGGTGCTTGCTGACTTATTCAAACTACTCGGTGACAAGACGAGATTAACCATTATGGCTTTGTTACAAGTTCAATCTCTATGTGTACGTGATTTGGTAGAAATTTTACAAGCTTCTCAGCCATCCGTTTCCCAACATTTAGCGAAACTCAAAGGACAAGGATTGGTAAAGGAAGAACGCCGTGGGGCCTGGGTATTTTACTCCCTAAACAACGAGGCTGCTCCAGTTATGAAGATCATTCTTGAGCATTTGCCTGATGTTAAGCCACTTGTTGAAAAGCAACAGCGTGTTACCTTAAGCAGTTAGATAGAGAAGACCATCATACGAAAAGGAGTGCTAGTAAAGGCTCCTTTTTTGTATATTCATACGGAAATGACGAAGATATTCCGGGTAAAATATTCGATTTAAATGATCGTTTAAAAGTTTATTTTGAGATATACCTGTTAAAATAAGGTGTGGATACGCTCTCTTGATTACGCACAAATTATATGTGTCATCAAGGGAGGTGAGATATCCATGAGAAACAAACAACAAGATTTGAACAATGCTGCTCGTGCTGCTGCACAACGAAATACAGCAACTGAGTTTGCAAGTGAAACAAATGCTGCTCAAGTACAAAGACAAAATCAAGCATCTGCTGCTCGTGCTGCTGCACAACAAAATACAGCAACTGAGTTCGCAAGCGAAACAAACGCAGTTCCAAATCAAGCATCTGCTGCTCGTGCTGCTGCACAACAAAATACAGCGACTGAGTTCGCAAGCGAAACGAACGTAGCTCAAGTGCAAAAGCAGAACCGAGTTTCTGCTGCCCGCGCTGCTCAACAAAACAACGCTACTAAATAATAGGTTTCGCGAAAGACCTTCACCCCTGGGGTGAGGGTCTTTTTAGATTTTTGCAGGCTATCCAAGACAAACTCTAACTTGTCTGCATATTGGGACGAAAAGGCTCATAGATATATAACGCATAGAGCAGGAGGGGAAACTGTTAGCTCTACAGACTTTACTAAAGTTCTGTTAGCGCAGGAATATTTGCGGAATGTGCAAGATTCAGTCGGCTTGTAGAATATGTTGACTGGAGCTGGCTGGAGAGCTATCTGACAAATTTCCTAGGAAATAGACAGTCAAGCCCTTCATTGTCGAAACTAGACAAGGGGAGTTGAGGTAATGAAACGTAGAGCTTTAGGTTTAGTCATGCTATTGGTGCTCTCGTTGCTCGTGACGGGATGCTTCGGGACAAAGACACCAGAGGATGTAGTGAATGAATTAGGAGGGAAGATGGACAAAATTACCGGTTACAAGACCAATGCAGTGTTAACTCTGCAAACCGGTACCACACCACAAGAATATGATGTGGAGGTCTGGTATTCTAAACAAAATAATTATCGTGTAGCTCTCACATCTAAACAGCGCAACATTACACAAATTATTTTACGTAATGATGAAGGTGTTTTTGTCTTAACTCCACATCTGAAAAAAAGCTTCCGTTTTCAAAGTGGATGGCCAGAAAACAATGGACCTCTCTACTTATATGAAACGTTGGTTAACAGTATTGTAAATGATGCTGATCGTAAATTGAAAATGGATGATAAGGAGTATGTCTTTGAAGTAAAAGCGAACTACAGTGGCAATCGTTCCTTTAGTAAGCAAAAAATCTGGATGAGCAATGATTTGAGACCAACGAGAGCCGAGATTATGGACAATAATATGAATAAGCTGGTAGAAATTAATTTCACTGAGTTCAACTTTAACCCTGAATTTCCAAAGGACGCGTTCGATAAAGATAAGAACATGACTAGTGCCCTCCCTTCTGTTCCTACTATGGGTCAAACTGAAACAGGTGTGAAGAAGCCTACGAGCCAATTTGGGGTTATACAGCCAACTTATGTACCGGCAGGAATTAAACTAAACAACATTGAACCAGTGACTCATAATAACGAGAAGAGCGTATTGTTACAATATAAAGGAGAGTACAACTACTCCTTGATGGAAAGCCGCCCAACGGCTGCTACCGTTTCTTATGAACAAGGAATGCCTGTAGATCTTGGTTTTACCATTGGTGTTCTGTATCAGACTGCTGAAGAAAAACGCATTCTTAAATGGGAGCTGGATGGTGTCGAATTCACACTCTCTGGGGATTTGCCTGAAGATGAAATGCTAAAAGTAGCACAATCTACTTATGGTGTAGGCGGTAAATAAAGCATCGCAGCTACAAGAGGCGAAGGGTGTCTTCGTCTCTTTTTCTATGTATCATGAGGAAAGAAGAGTATATGTACGAACTAGAGATATTACTTGCCCACTCAAGCAGTATCTAATCGGCAAATATAGACAAATTTTTCTGACAGTTCATGTTGCTTCATTGACAGGCTCCCCAAAAAAACGGTAAGATACGTAACGAGTTATTTATAAGGGGTGATTCAACTCAGATGAAACATGAATATGGTGAGGTACTTTATCATGAAAAAGCGACCTATTCAGATTTATTCTTACGTAAGGACGCTAAAATGCGAATTATGGAAACGGTACTTTTTGTGATAATCATGATTTTGCTGTCGAATTTTTTTGGTGATCGGGATAGCACAGTATTTAAAGTAATCGCCATAGCAAGTGCTGTAGCACTGGTGGGCTTGGCTCCGTTCTTTTATAAGTGGAGACTTCGACCAGCTTACACTGTGACGAAATCTCATCTCATTATCAATATTCGTGGACAGGAAACAGCGTATCCACTGACGCAAGTAGAGCCGATTATTGAAGGGAGACATATGTATCGTATTAACGGAAAACGTATGCCCCTCATGATATCTCATAAATTTCTAGCTCATTTAAACGAGAGACTACATGTTATTAACAGAAAGAATAAGAGGCGATAATTCATGAAGCCATATGCCCGCGATACATGGATAGAAGTTGATCTGGATGCGATTGCGGCTAATGTCTCTGCCCTGCGCCAACATATCCCTGCCCACTCAGAAATAATGGCAGTAGTTAAAGCGGATGGATATGGTCATGGTTCAGAATATACGGCCAGAGAAGCACTTGCGCATGGAGCTACCAGACTGGCGGTAGCTGCTTTAGACGAGGCGCTTGTGCTGCGACGAGCAGGTATTACAGCACCGATCCTTGTTTTAGGTTATACCCCCGTAGATGCTATGCAAACCGCTGTAGAAGAGAATATTCAATTGACCGTTTATCATCTTCAGTGGCTGCAAGATGCTGCCCGTCTTTTGATAGGCAGTTCTAAAAAGTTGGAGATTCATGTCAAAGTTGATACAGGTATGGGACGCATCGGGGTAAGTGATGAAAAAGAATTACTGGAGCTTATCCATACGATAACTACAAATGATTCCATGCGTTGGGTTGGAATATTCACGCACTTTGCTTGCGCAGATGAGGAAGACACTACACATGTAAAAGGACAGCACACCTTATTTCAGGAACGTCTGAAAGCTGTTGAGCAAGCAGGCTATAAGCTTCCTCTCATTCATTGCAATAATACGGCTGCAGCTATTGTTTTTCCAGAATGGAGTTATGATTTGATTCGATTGGGCATAGGCTTATACGGATTGTATCCTTCCGACTTCATAAAACAACAGCATGTACTTGATCTAAAACCAGCTCTCAGCTTAAAAACCCGAATTTCCCATGTGAAAAATATGCCCCCGCATTCCACAATCAGCTATGGAGCCACCTATACAACCACCGATCAAGAACAGATAGCCACTGTGCCAATCGGATATGGTGATGGCTTTCCCCGTTTATTGTCTAATCGAGGTGTCGCCTTATGTCATGGCAAACGAGTGCCTATTGTAGGCAGAGTGTGTATGGACCAAACCATTCTTCATATTCACTCAGGAGATGCCCAGGTGGGGGACGAAGTGGTTTTGTACGGAAAACAAGGGAATGAAGAAATTACGCTCGACGAGATAGCCGAGTGTTTGGGAACAATCAATTATGAAGTAACATGTATGCTCAATTATCGCATTCCTCGCGTTTACTTACGAAATGGGAAAATTGTCGGTATCTGTCATGGAATTGCCAATAAATTCTTGGAAGAATATCGAAAAATGGCAGGAATTTAGCGGAAAAGATCGAATACCTTTTAAGGTGGGCATCATGCATCGGTGAAAAGCATCAAAAAGGTATATTTTTGCATATGGTTCGACATAATGGTACTGATAAGATCAGAAGAGAACGGAAAGCGTTCGAGAACAGAGGGTACGGTCATGGCTGGAGGTGGATTTGTCTTGTCTAAAAGCAATACAAAACGTATCATGATCAGTTTGCCGCAACATTTATTGCAAGAGGTAGACGGCGTCGTGCAGAAAGAGAGATCAAACCGAAGTGAATTGATTCGTCAAGCGATGAGTCTCTACCTCAAGGAACGAAAAAAACGCTTTATACGAGAAACAATGCAACGTGGCTATTTGGAAATGGCTAAAATCAATCTCAATATGGCATCGGAGGCTTTTGAAGCAGAAGAGGAAGCCGATCTTACCTTAGACCGCTTAGTTAGCGGGGTGTAGTATGTGAATGTTAAACGTGGCGATGTATTTTTCGCGGACCTTTCCCCTGTGGTTGGCTCCGAGCAAGGTGGAGTTAGACCGGTATTAGTTATACAAAACGATATTGGAAATCGATTTAGTCCGACGGTTATCGTCGCTGCGATCACTGCTCAGATTCAAAAGGCAAAGCTGCCTACGCATGTGGAAATCGATGCAAAAACATATGGGTTTGATCGTGACTCTGTCATCTTATTGGAACAAATAAGAACCATTGATAAGCAAAGGTTGACTGATAAAATCACTCATCTAGACGATGAGATGATGGAAAGAGTGAATGAATCACTTCAGATCAGCCTCGGATTAATAGATTTTTAATAACGGATGAAAAAAGGATCTTTCGCGATTAAAGGCGAAGGGTCCTTTTTTCATCAAGAGTAGATTTCAGAGCTGGAAGTCTCTTTATTACAACGTAGGTCCTTACAAAACCGAGAGGAAACCCTGTCCCTCAGCCTAGGTAAACTTGTAAACGAAACCTCAGGGGGCTATCATACTAGTTAGATGTAAAAAGATTGAGAACTTCTGTAAACCTTGGGAGGATAGGTACATGGATGTTAAACAAATGGCTGCCACCCTTGCACGAGAACTAGGTGTAGGTGTTCAGCAGGTCGTACAAACAATAACCTTGCTTGATGAAGGAAATACCGTTCCATTTATTTCTCGCTATCGGAAAGAAATGACTGGTCAATTAGACGAGACACAAATACGGACTATTGAAGAACGTGTACGTTACTTACGAAATTTAATTGTCAGAAAAGAAGAGGTTCTTCGTTTAATTGAGGAGCAAGGAAAGCTAACAGAAGAATTATCAATCGCAATTCAAAAGGCCACCAAGCTTCAGGAGGTGGAGGATCTTTATCGTCCTTATAAGCAAAAACGCCGTACACGTGCTACGATTGCCAAAGAAAAAGGATTAGAGCCTCTTGCCGCTTATATACTGTCCTTACCGCAGACAGGTGATCCTTCCTCAGAAGCTAGTCGTTATATAGACACCGAAAAAGGTGTTGAAACAGCAGAAGATGCCTTGCAGGGGGCAATGGATATTATTGCTGAACAAATCTCCGATGATGCAGAATATCGGAAATGGATTCGTGAAAAAACGTTCATGAAAGCTATCCTGCTCACGGAGCAAAAGGAAAAAGAAGAAGACGGAAAAAATGTTTACGAAATGTATTATAGTTACTCCGAGCCGGTCAAAAAAGTAGTTCCTCATCGTGTTCTGGCCATCAATCGTGGTGAAAAGGAAGGGATTCTTAAGGTTTCTTTAGAAACGCCTGGGGAGGATATCATTGCATTTCTTCAAAGAAAAATACTAACCCAGAAGACGGTCGTTGAGGATGCAATCAAGCAAACAATTGAGGATAGCTACAAGCGTTTAATTGCTCCTTCTATTGAACGTGAGGTAAGGAATGAATTGACAGAGGTAGCTGAAGAGAGAGCGATTCATATCTTTGCTGAGAATTTACGCAACTTGCTGCTTCAGCCTCCGTTTAAAGGAAAAGTGGTATTGGGTGTTGACCCTGCGTTTCGTACTGGCTGTAAGCTTGCCGTGGTGGATGATACGGGTAAAAAGCTTTACATAAATGTGATTTATCCAACGCCACCAGTAAGCAAAGTCAAAGAAGCTAGTGAAACCGTGAAAAAAATTATTGATGAATATCAGGTAGATGTAGTTGCAATCGGGAACGGTACAGCTTCTAGGGAGACTGAGCAGTTTATCGCTGATGTATTAAAAGAAGCAAAGCGTGATGTCTCCTATATCATTGTGAATGAAGCAGGAGCTTCTGTGTATTCGGCGTCAGCGTTAGCGAAGGAAGAGTTTCCTGAATTGGATGTAGCAGAAAGAAGTGCTATTTCTATCGCTCGCCGTTTACAAGATCCGCTGGCTGAATTGGTAAAAATCGACCCAAAATCAGTGGGTGTTGGACAGTATCAGCATGATGTATCGCAAACTCGTTTAGCGGAAAGTCTTGAATTCGTGGTATCATCAGCAGTTAATCACGTCGGAGTGGATGTGAATACAGCTTCTGCTTCTTTGCTTCAATATGTATCCGGAGTAAACAAGCAAGTAGCATCAAATATTGTGAAACTTCGTGAAGAGAATGGGAAATTTTCAAACCGATCCCAATTAAAAAAGGTACCTCGGTTGGGTGCTAAAACCTATGAGCAATGCATCGGCTTCTTGCGTGTTATGGACGGAGAGAACTCTCTTGATCGTACTCCTATTCATCCAGAGTCATATGAGGTTACGTACAGGCTGTTAACACATTTACAAATCCAGCCTGAGGAAATTGGCAGTGAGGCTTGTAAGAAGCAGGTCATGAATATTTCTTTGCCACAAATGGCAGCAGAGCTTGAGATTGGTGAACCAACCCTAAAAGATATTGTAGATAGCCTTTTACGCCCAGGACGTGATCCGCGAGATGAGCTGCCTAAGCCGTTGTTAAGTAAAGATGTTTTGAAAATAACAGACCTGAGCAAGGGAATGAAGATGCAGGGTACGATTCGCAATGTGGTTGATTTTGGGGCATTTGTTGATATCGGGCTAAAAAATGATGGGCTGATCCATATTTCTCAGTTGAAAAAGGGATTCGTAAAACATCCTCTTGATGTTGTAGCAGTTGGAGATATCGTTGATGTCTGGGTAATGGATATTGACGAGAAACGTCAGCGGGTTGGTATGACCATGATTTCTCCCGAAGAATAGTGCCAATCATTATTTTGTAAAAGAGCAGGTTTTTCAACTAGTTAATGTCTCTAAGCGGACAAAAAGCCGTCCTATTCCTCAGGGCGGCTACTTTGCTTTTCTAAATATAGAAACCAACAGCTGTTTAGCAATCGAATTTGTCTTACATCCTTCCCAAAGAAGGCGCGTTGTAGCTGTTTACGCATCCATTGTGGCATAAAAAATACCTCCTGCGCTTTCTTACTGGCATTGTATGCAGGAAGAAAGGTGGAGGTACCTGTCTGTATAGGTCATTACCTAATTCTAATGTCTGGGTACAAGATAACCTTCTATTCGTCTTCTGCTAACCCTTCTAATTGTGCTTGCAGAGCGCGAATTTCGGTTAATAAGGAACGGAGTGGGTACTCTGTTTCATTCAAACAGGAAAAGCTGGACTCTAATTCATTCAGATAGGAAAGACCATCTACAATCTTTAGTTCTTGTGAAAGAAGTTCAAGATCACTACATTCGCATAGCATATACGGTAATTCGGGTCTAGTGACTACGGTTAATTTGTTATGTTCTTTTTGTAGCCGTTTAAGCAGGGCTAAAAGCTGATACATATGTGATGACGGCATTTGTACAAAAAAAAGCTCGCTCTTTTTTTGCAAAAGTAGGTAGCGCATGAAAGCCTCCATCTGTAAATTGACTTGCGTTCATGCACAAGTGTAGCGTATCCTTCAAGCAGAATTCAAGAGATTTTGTTATAGTAAGTACAGTCGGAAAGACTAGGGGGAGACGTGTGTGAACGATAAGGAATTGCAAAAACTAGTGGAAGAGATATCGGTAGGTGATTTTGCCAAGCCGTTTCGTCATCATGCTCGTTTTAACTCACGTTTGCGCACGACTGGTGGTAGATATTTATTGCGTTCGCATGATCTTGAGTTTAATCCCCTTCATCTTCAAGAACATGGTAAGGAAGAACTGATTGGTATCATTAAGCATGAACTATGCCATTATCACCTTCATCTGGAAGGAAAGGGCTATCGACATCGTGATCCGGATTTTATTCAATTATTACAGCAGGTAGGTGGAGCAAGATACTGCTCCAGACTTAGCAGACAAAAAATCGTGCTGCCATATCGCTATCAACTAATCTGCACGGACTGTGGATTTTCGTATAAAAGAAAGAGAAAGATTAACCTAGCTCGCTATGTGTGTGGCAGGTGTCGAGGTAAATTACGTATCGAGCCCTTGTCACAGGGGTAGGAACCCGCCTTTACATGCCATTTTCGACAGGGCTATAATAAAAAGAATGGAGGAATGGCAAGGCAATGACGTATGAATTTGAATTTACTAGTCAGCAAGCGACCCAGGAATTCGCAGAAAAACTAGCTCAGCTTTTGATGCCAGGGGATTTCTTGGCGTTGGAAGGGGATTTGGGGGCTGGTAAAACCACGTTTACACAAGGATTGGCACGGGGACTCGGGGTGAAACGTGTGGTCAATAGTCCAACCTTTACGATTATTAAAGAGTATGCTGGACGTTTGCCGCTTTATCATATGGATGTATACCGGGTCGCTGATCAGGTGGATGATTTAGGGCTTGATGAGTATTTTTATGGTGAAGGTGTTTGTGTTGTAGAATGGGCTTCTTTAATCCCGAATCATGTACCGGAGGATCGAATGACGATTCATTTGCTTCAACAAGGAGAGAATGTTCGCCTATGCCGACTTGAGGTAGTAGGAAAACGAAGTGAACAGGTAGGTAAGGAGATTGATCAACATGTGCGTGCTGGCAATTGATACCTCCAATCTCGTGCTTAGCGTCGCTGTGGTCGATGATTCACGAGTGCGGGGAGAATGGACAAGTAATTTAAATAAAAATCATTCCGTCACAGTAATGGACGGGATATCCACGCTGCTAGATGAACTAAATATTGACCCGGCAGAATTGACAGGAATTGCTGTAGCAAAGGGACCTGGTTCTTACACAGGAGTTCGGATTGGGGTAGCTACGGCGAAAAGCATGGCTTGGTCTCTTGGGATTCCTGTGATTGGTATCTCAAGTCTAGAAGCGGTAGGAATGAATGCTCTTTCTTTTACAGGAGGAATTGTCCCGCTCTTTGATGCAAGGCGAGGTCAAGTATACACAGGCCTGTATCGAAGCAAGGATTGTCAGACGCTAGACGCTTTGCTTCCTGAACGAATTATATTGCTTACAGATTGGTTGGATCTGCTCCAACAAGAAACATCTGGTGAGCCCTTGCTATTTTTAGGAGAAGATTTGGACAAACATCGTGACGTCATTAGCGATGTGCTGGGAGAAAAGGCGATGTTTGCAACCCCTACCTTCAATCATCCAAGAGCAGCACACTTGGCATGGACGGGGCTTCAACAGTTGAAGGAAGGAAAGGGCATTCCTGCGCATGACTTAGTACCTGAGTATCTACAATTGGCAGAAGCGGAAGCCAAATGGATAGCGAAACAGGAAAAGTAGGGATATTACATGAGTGAGACACTATCAAAGCAGATAGAATTTCGTTACATGACATTAGATGATGTGGAAAGAATTGCTGAGCTAGAGCGTATTTGTTTTCCGACTCCCTGGCCATTAGAAGCCTTTATTAATGAATTAACCATTAATCCGAATGCAAAATATATAGTAGCCATACTAGACGGACAGGTTGTAGGGTATTGTGGAATGTGGCTGATTATTGACGAGGCTCATATCACCAATATTTGTATTCATCCCGATGTACGTGGTCAAAGGGTAGGATTACGGCTCATGAAACAGATGATGGCCCTTGCGATGGTGCTGGGCGGCGAAAGAATGACCTTGGAAGTGCGCCCTTCTAATGAAGTAGCTCGGAACTTATACACAAAATTAGGTTTTGAAGAACACGGAAGACGAAAACGATATTATTCCGATAATAACGAAGATGCCATTATTATGTGGGTGAATTTACGTGAAGAGTAATCGACAATCTCGCTATATGAAGCGGGTACAACAACGTTATGAACAACAATTACAATCGAATCGACCAGTCTGTATTTTAGGCATTGAAACGAGCTGTGATGAGACATCGGCAGCCGTTATTGAGAATGGCACCACCATTTTATCCAACGTGATTGCTTCTCAAGCTGATATACACAAACGCTTCGGGGGGGTCGTACCTGAAGTTGCTTCTCGCAGACACGTAGAAAATATTACGGTGACGATAGAAGAGGCACTAGAGCTTGCTAATAAAAGCTGGGACGATATCTCTGCTATCGCAGTGACCTATGGCCCGGGATTAGTTGGGGCGCTTCTAGTCGGAGTAGCAGCTGCGAAGGCTATTTCCTTTGCAAAAGGAATTCCTCTTATAGGGGTTCATCATATTGCGGGGCATATTTATGCGAACCGCTTGGTGGAGGAAATGCAATTCCCGCTGATCAGTTTAGTTGTTTCTGGCGGACATACAGAGTTAATCTATATGAAAGAGCATGGGCATTTTGAGATTTTAGGGGAAACCCGTGATGATGCGGCCGGAGAGGCTTATGACAAGGTTGCCCGTTCATTGGAATTGCCTTATCCAGGCGGACCGCATATTGATCGGCTAGCTCATGAAGGGGAAGCAAGTATTAGCCTGCCACGAGCTTGGCTAGAGAAGGATTCGTATGATTTTAGCTTCAGCGGCTTGAAATCGGCTGTATTAAACACGCTTCACAATGCAAAACAACGAGGAGAAGAAATTCCTGCGGCCAATCTGGCAGCAAGCTTCCAGACTTCAGTAGTTGAGGTTTTAGTAGAAAAGACGATTCGAGCTGCAAGAGAGTATCAGGCTAAACAAATCTTATTAGCTGGTGGTGTAGCAGCAAATAAAGGACTACGTTCAGCATTACGTGAGCGGTGCGCAAAGGAAGGACTGGCTCTAACTATCCCGCCACTTATTCTTTGCACAGATAATGCTGCTATGATCGCGGCGGCTGGATTTGTCTTATACCAACAGGGAAAATTTGCTGATCTTGATTTAAATGGTGTTCCTGGATTAGAATTGACCAACCCTTTTTAGTATAAAGCTAAAAAGGGTTTTTTTGTTCTCATTATCCCCATAAAAGGAATTGGTCTAGGAGAGATGGGAAAGCTACTAAGGATTGTCGATGGGTTTGAAATCAACTTATGAACAATATCCACAATCATTTCTTAACAAACGTAATAAATCTGTTAGTATCTTTGTGGATAATGTGGATAACAATGATGTTCAGTCTATAAGTCTCTTATTTATGGTTTTTTTTCTGTTGAAAAGGCTGTTTTTACTGTGGATAAATTTGTTGAAAAAATGCATATAACATGATTCGGCATAATCATTCAGCTTCTTGTTATTAACAGGGGGAATACCTTTATGAAAATAAAGTTGCTTCGGTGGATGCTTATATTGGTTGTCATTCTTGAGATCAGCTTTCCAAAAGCGTCATTTGCCACCTCTTCACATACAACATCTCCGCTACTAACCACACCATTTATTTCTATAAAGAATCGACAGGTAATTATACTTGCTGTGGATATGTTTTCTTTCAATGATCTTCAAGAGCTACGGTACCGTCAGCCTTTTGCTGGTCATATGCATAAGGCGGGCTATGCAGCATTAACGATGCGAACTGCGGGACCAAGAACGGCCGCGAATGGATATTTATTGATGGGGAGCGGAGGACAGGCTCAATATACAGAAGCCAGCGAAACGTTGTACCAGCATAATGAATCCACAAGCAATAACGAAACAGCAGAACAACGAATGAGTCGATTGACGAATCCGCATACGATTAACAAAAAAAGTGCGCTCTTCTATCCCGGTATTTTCCGTTTGCAAAGAGATAATGAAAACAAGCCGTATACAGCCAGAATTGGATTAATGGGAGATGGCATTGAACGTGTGGATGGTACGGTAGCTTTTTACGGAAATGCTGATTACGGAGAAAAGAAGCAACGACATGCCTCGTTATTGGGGGTTACTTCAACTGGAGAGATCAGAAAGGGAATGGTCTCGCCCGATATGCTACTGGAAAAGGACTTGCGTTATCCTTATGGTCTGCGTACAAAGAAGGATGTTGTGTTACAACAGATCGCAGGGGATAAAAGCTCAAGCTTAATCATTTGGCAGTATGGGGATTTGGCAAGATTATACAGACAAATGCCTGAAATGTCACCCTCGCATTTTAAACAGATGTACCAGCAAATTATTGGTGATTTAGCAAAGATAGCAGGTCAGATTATAGCTAAACTACAACCTGGACAAATGTTTCTGCTGCTCTCTGCAGATGCTAATCCCATTGCTATCAAAGAAAAGAGCATATTGACGCCCTTTCTCATGTGGACATATTCAGGAGTAAAAACAGGCGAGTTAACGTCCATAACCACACGTCAGCCAGGACTAGTGAGCGGATTGGATCTATTACCAACCGTTTACCATTGGATTCATCTGCCTTTACCCGAACATGTAATTGGGCATGTGATTCATCCTGCAACGAATCAACCAATCCCATTCATTTCCACGACTGAAGTAAGTCAGGTGAAAGACAATCAGTCGGATTGGAGAATTTCTTCCTTTTTTCAAAAAATAGACCGCATTCATCGTATATATGCGAACAGACCAAGTATTATTTATAGCTTCGTCATCCTTCAGTTGGCTGGCTTATTGTTGGGGCTTTTATTATGGTATCGCTATCAGTATCAATCTAGGGCGGTTTCAGTGCGTGTTCGTAAATTTGTAAGGCTATTGCTGACCGCATTGCTATTAGTCCCGTTTTTGCTTTTGCTTGAGCCTCTTGTGGATATCTCTTTACCTATTCTTGCTACACTTTCGCTGTTGGGTATAGTAGCTGGGGGGATGGCTTACTGGTTATGTCGTCTCTCGCTATCAACTGGTTTTTTTCTGATAGGGGTATGTACGACGATCGGCTTATTAGTAGATGGATTTACGGGCGCTCATTTAATGAAGCGTTCTTTCCTCGGGTATGACCCGGTCATTGGGGCGCGTTTTTATGGAATGGGTAACGAATATGAGGGGGTATTAATTGGAGCCAGCCTGCTTTTTTTTGCTGCATTTTATCAATGGGAACAAGAACGGGAAAGAAAGCAAATAAAAAATGAACAGACGAACCTATCTCTAGGGGGACTGATTTTGCTTATCGTATGTATGGGGATCATTCTATGGTATCTGGCTTCTCCTCAGTATGGTACGAATGCAGGGGGATTTTTAGCAACTGGACTCGCGTATGTGGTTACATTGCTTAGATTTTATCAAATCCGTCTACGCAAAATAAGCCTCCTCTTGATAGGAGGAAGCTTATTAGTTGGTATGGCGAGTTTACTTATTATTCATCTGTTTTCGATGCAACCAATGACTCATGTAGGTAAAGTTGCTCATGACATTATAACGGGTAACTGGATAGAAGTGGGGCAGATTATTCAGCGGAAGCTGGAAATGAACCTTCGCCTAATCCGTGTTTCTTTATGGAGTAAGGTATTTTTTCTATCCCTGTTTATTGTCAGTGTCATCAGCTTTTATCCGCAGCAGTATATGCGTAGATTGTATGCCAGCTATCCCGCCTTGGTTATGGGTTTTAGCGGGATCATGGCAGGATCGTTGGCTGGCCTTTTTTTAAATGATTCAGGTATTGTGTCAGCGGCCACGTCGATCATTTTTTTTGTAAGTCCTGCACTACTCTTAACTCTACAGGAAGATAAGATAGCTAGAAAGTATTAGTCCATTGACAGCTCTTCCCATTCTGTATACAAATGATCAATAGCTGTTCGAGCCTGGCTAATCAGATCATTACGTTTCTGGGCTTCAACATGATCAGAATAAACATCAGGATGGCATAATTCTTCTTCCCAGGTAGCGATTTTTTCCTCGTTATCCTGAATGCTTTTTTCAATTTCTTCTAAACGTCGTTGGCGTTGCCGCTCTTTACGCTTCGCTTCTTTATCAAGCTCATAGGTGCTTTTTTCTGGAGTGCTTGGTCTGGCTGCTGAGGCTTTTGGATTTGTCTGTTCCACCTTTTCCTGAGCTTGTTCTACAAGCTCTTGTTTTTTATCCAGATAGTAGTCGTAATTTCCAAGGTAGCTTGTTACTCCAGTTGGAGACATCTCTAGAACGCGAGTAGCCATTTTGTTTAGAAAATATCTGTCATGGGATACAAATAAAATCGTGCCGGGATAGTCATATAGGGCATTCTCTAATACCTCTTTACTGATGATATCCAAATGGTTGGTCGGCTCGTCAAAAATCAAGAAATTGGCTTCCTTTAGCATTAATTTAGCCAAAGAGACACGTGCGCGCTCGCCGCCGGACAAGTCGCCAATTCTCTTTAACACGTCATCGCCACTAAACAAGAAGTTTCCAAGAATGGTGCGGACCTCTTTCTCCTGCATCTGAGGATAATCATCCCATAGCTCTGCCAAAATGGTTTTGCTCATATTTAACTCGCGTTGTTCCTGATCATAGTAGCCAATGGTTACATTACTTCCTAGCTCTGTATGTCCTTGTTTAGCTGTAAGCTGACCCACAATCGTTTTAAGTAAAGTAGATTTTCCAATCCCGTTTGGTCCTACTAGTGCAACGCGCTCTTCGCGTTCTAAATCAAAGGTCAACTGAGAGGAAAGCGTGACCTCCTCGTAGCCAATGGCAAGATTTCGAACCTTAAGCACGTTATTTCCGCTCATTTTGGCAATTTCAAAGGAGAAATGGGCAGATTTGTTACCCGCAATCGGTTTATCCATTCGATCCATTTTTTCAAGTGTTTTTCGTCTGCTTTGCGCTCGTTTGGTAGTAGATGCTCTAGCGATATTGCGCTGAATAAAATCCTCTAATTTAGCGACTTCTTCCTCTTGCTTTTCAAAACGGCGCAGCTCCTGCTCTAAACGCATAGCCTTTTGATCCAAATAGCGGCTGTAGTTGCCTACATAGCGTTGCGCCTGATGACGTTCGATTTCATAGACGATATTTACTAGCTTATCTAAAAAGTAACGGTCATGGGAAACGACTAGGATAGCACCCTTGTAATTTTGCAAATAGACCTCTAGCCAGGATAGAGTTTCGATATCCAAATAGTTCGTAGGCTCATCTAACAGCAATAAATCAGGTGACTGAAGAAGTAACTTCGCTAATGCCAGACGTGTTTTTTGACCACCACTTAACGTATAAATAGGTGTTTCATAATCCATGTCTGAAAAACGAAGACCGTGAAGTACACCGCGAATACTAGCTTCATAGCTATAACCGCCTTTTTCTTTAAAGGCTTCCACGCGATGTGAATAGGTCTCCATAATCTGCTGATATTTTTTTTCGTCCTCAAAGACTGCAGGATCGCCCATCATAGCTTCCATCTTGCGTAGCTCTTTTTCCTCTGATTGAAGATGCTCAAAAACAAGAAGCATCTCTGCCCAGATGGAGTTATTGGATTCCAGACCGCTGTTTTGGGCTAGGTACCCGATTGTTACATCCTTTGGTTTACGAAGCACTCCGCTATCATAGCTAAGTTCGCCAGCTATAATTTTCATCAGCGTAGATTTCCCGGCTCCATTTACTCCAACCAAACCGATCCGTTCTAACGTTTGTACTTGTAAAGATATATCCTGTAAAATGGTTTCAACACCATATGACTTCGATATGTGCTCTGCTTGTAATAAAATCATAGCTTTCACCCCGAGATGATATTCAGATATCTATCCTAACAGTGTACCTAAAGCAGAGGTCGGGAACAAGGGGAGCCGATCAATAGGTGGGCAAATAAAGGGGGAAAAGTATGCACATGCTAGAGAAGAAGCGCTTGAGACAGGTGATGATTAGCGCGCGGGATTTGTTGAGTGAAGAGGATCGCGAGCAAAAATCCGATAAGGCTACACAGCATTTATGGAGTATCAAAGCTATAAAAGAAGCTCAAACGATTATGTGTTTTAGTTCGTTTGGAAGTGAAATCAATACGTGGTCTTTTATAGAAGATGCAAGAGAGCGTGACATAAAGGTTGCTCTTCCCCTGACAAATCGAGAGCAAAAAAAAATAATACCTTATACATATGAGAGCAGAAGTAGCTTGAAGGAGGGGGCTTACGGTATCTGGGAGCCAGATCCCACACGTTCAACAGAGCTGAAGCTGTCAGAGATTGAAGTAGTGATCGTTCCAGGAGTAGCCTTTGATCGGCAAAAAGGGCGCTTAGGCTATGGAGCCGGTTATTATGACCGATTTTTCCAAAGCCTGCCGCATGAACCTAGACGAATTGGATTTTGCTATGCTATGCAGGTGATTGAAAAGGTACCGATGGAGCCTTTTGATATCCATTTGGATCAAATTGTCACCGAAGAGGGAATTATCTGAATTTGAAACAATTTGGACATACATTACACCATTCCCAAAAAGATGGTATTGTATAATTGTGATGGTATTGGAGGAGGGTTTAACATGTCAGGATGGAAAATAGGTATCATTACGGCTAGTGATTCAATCGCTGGTGGGGAAAGAGAGGATGATCGAATTCAGTTGGTGCGCGGGTTAGTCAAACAGCACTTGCATACGGAAAACATTATTTATCGTTGTTTACCGGATGATATGGAAGAACTGAAGGAGCATATGATCGAATTGGTGGATCGAGAAAAATGCGATATTCTCATTACCACAGGTGGAACAGGATTGAGTCCGCGGGATGTTACACCAGAAGTAACGTCATGGGTAATTGATCGTCCAGTACCTGGCTTAGCGGAGGAGATGCGTCGTGCAGGTTTAAAGCAATCTCGCCGCGCTATGTTAACACGTGCTGTTGCAGGGACGAGGGGCAACAGTTTGATTTTTAATTTACCAGGAAACCCCAAAGGAGTCGAGGTCTGCTTTATAGCTATTGCAGACATGCTGCCGGACGCTGTGCATATTTTGCAGGGCTCAGAAGAAGCCGGTGAAGACTGGGGTGGAATTGGATGGTAGAGAAGCCGAACTTTAAAGTCGTGCCTGTCCGCGAAGCGGTGGGCATGATTTTGCCTCATGATATGACGCAGATTTTACCCGGGGAATTCAAGGGTAGGCTGTTTAAAAAAGGGCATGTTATTAAAGCAGAAGACATAGAACCACTGCTTTCTATAGGAAAAGAGCATATTTATATTATGGATATGCCTCCGGGCTTTATCCATGAAGAAGAAGCAGGTCAAAGAATTGCCCAAGCTGTTGCAGGTACAAATCTTCTTTTCACAGAGCCTTACGAAGGTAAGGTTTCAATGAAGGCAAAAACGAACGGACTTTGTAAAATCAATGAGCAGGCCGTTCATACTTTAAATGAATTAGAAGGTATAGCCCTTTCCACTATCCTAACGAATCAAGTGGTAACAGAGGGACAGTCTGTGGCTGCTACTCGCATTATCCCTTTGATTATGAAAGAAGAAAACATTCTCGTTTTAGAACGTTTGGCTAAGCAGTTTGAAGAGCCAATCGTGGATGTGCTGCCCATTCCTGCTCGTAGGGTAGGAGTGGTTACGACAGGAAGTGAGGTTTATCAGGGACGAATCCAAGATAAGTTTGGTCCTGCTATTAGAGCTAAGGTAGAAGCGCTAGGCTCTCAGGTAGTTGAGCAACGTTTTGCCCCAGATGATAAAGAGATGATACAACATGAGATAGAGTATTTCCTGTCACAAGGAGTTGATCTCATCTGTGTAACAGGCGGTATGTCTGTTGATCCAGATGATAAAACACCCGGGGCAATTGCTGGTGTAGGCTCTGATGTTATACGGTATGGTACGCCAATGTTGCCTGGTTCTATGCTAATGATCGCCTATAAAGGAGATATTCCTATTCTAGGGTTACCTGGCGCGGTGATGCATGAGCCTGTTACGTCGTTTGATGTTTTTTTGCCTAGAATCCTATACGGAGAGCGCATCCAAGAAAGTGATATGACACGACTTGGTTATGGTGGTTTACGGAAGTGTTAATAATCAAATGAGTGGAGATGTTGACTATGAGTGGAATTGGAGCTTCAGGTTTTATTATACTGATCATTTTAGCGATCATCTTTTTTGGACCTAAAAAGCTACCAGAGTTAGGCAGAGCTATGGGCAGTACTTTGCGAGAGTTCAAAAAAGCTACAAGTGGACTTGCTAATGATGATTTTGACGAGAGTAAAAAAGAGAAACCAGCCGAACAGCAATTGGTAGCAGCGACTGCTAAACCAGCGGATACAGTGGAGACCTCCGAGAAAATTGACCGTGAAAAGCTAGAGCGTGAAATTCGTGAGCGTTTGGAACGCGAGCGTCTAGAAAAGGAGATTCGCGCAAAAATCGAACAGGAGCGTAAAGAAGCGTCCTCTTCCAGCGAACCAAAAGCGTAAGAAGAAGGTAGGCAGGTTGGATGGGTAAACAAAGAGATATGACTATATGGGAACATATTGGCGAATTGCGTAATCGTCTTTTAATTGTTCTGCTCGTTTTTGTTATCGGATTAGCAGTGGGACTATACTACGCTGGGCCAGTTGTTATGTATCTACAGCAAACGCCTATGGCTAATCTTTCTATGAATACGTTAGTTTCCTTGAAGCCTTCCGATGCACTGCAGGTGTACATGCAGTTTGCTTTCTTGGTTTCGATGATAATGACTACACCCGTATTTTTGTTACAGCTATGGGCGTTTGTTAAACCAGGTTTAAAGCCACATGAAACAAAGCTAACCCTATCATTTATTCCCGTTATTTGTCTGTTGTTTCTAGTTGGATTAGCTTTTGGCTATTATGTTGTGTTCCCGTTAGTGGTTCTGTTTATGACGAACATTAACGTTCAGTTGGGTACTCCAGTCATGTGGGGATTAGGTGAGTATTTCTCTTTTATGTTTAATATGATTGTCCCTTTTGGATTTTTGTTTGAACTCCCGATCCTGGTGATTTTACTAACAAGGCTACGAATCATCAATCCGGTAAGGCTGTCTAAAATAAGAAGATATGCATATTTTATTTTAGCCTTTATTGCGATTGTGATTACACCCCCTGACTTCATGAGTGACTTTATCGTAATGATTCCGTTATTTGTTTTGTATGAGATTAGTGTGTTTCTGTCCAAAGTCATTTATCGTCGACAGTTGAAAGAGGATGAGGCATGGGAACGTGAATACGGTGGCGTGGAGGTTCAGGCTGATTCTGAAATTAAATAGCAGTATTTCAAAGAGCATAAGGTTATATTTATGCTCTTTTTGTGTAAATATAGTTGCAGAACTTGTCATGAATCGGTAGGATTCTTAAGTAGGAACCAAAAATTGGAGGTGCTTTAAGCTTGAACGAGAATTATTCGGAGCAAGTGTATCGGGAAGAGAGTAACTTTCCTAAAATTTTGAGATTGTTTGCGATTTCACTGCTGGTGTCTACTATTGGTAGTGCGGTAGGAACAGCATTTGTTCCCCCGGCCTTTATCCTGCCACTGGTAGTTGTTGAATTGCTAATGCTGATTGGCGCCTTTTTTATGCGTAGAAAGGGTGTTCGAATCGGGTATGGATTCTTATTTGCCTTTGTATTCATCAGTGGAATCACGCTTGGGCCAACTCTACAATACTACGCAATGAAAAATGGGGCCTTGCTGGTTAACGCAGCTTTCCTCATCACTACAGTTATCTTTATTTCATTGGCCGGTTATGCTTATGTGTCCAAACGTGACTTCAGTTCAATCGGCGGCTTTTTGTTTGCAGCTCTTATTGGCTTGATTCTTTTACAGGTGCTAAATCTGTTTATTCCATTAGGAACGGGAATGCAGCTATTAATAGCATCTGGCGGGATTTTGATTTTTAGCGGCTATATTCTATATGATGTGTCTCAGTTCAAGCATGGGGTAGAAGAAGATGATGTCCCAATGGCTGTTATTTCGCTTTACCTCGATTTTATCAATTTGTTCTTGTCGTTGCTCCGTCTTTTAGGAATTTTAAATAGTGATGATTAGTTCTTAAAAAATGCATGTGCCCCCCTCTGAGTTTTTTCAGGAGGGGGGCTTTTGCGTATGGTTGGAAGTTTATTGTTTTACAAAAAAGACTTACTCTGCTTGGGTATAGCTGCTTTTTGTTGGGCAAATACTATATGGACGAAATGGCTTGAAAAGGAGTGAAACAGATGAAAAAAAGAAGGTGGATTGTAGTATCTGCTATTTTTTTATCCGTATCGGCGGTGGTGGCAGGTTTCACGATGATGAAGGCAGGTGCAATCTCAGGAATTCTCCCATTCTTACATAAGGGGGAGCAAGCAACGGCCACTAGCGGTACCCCAACAGGAAACGATGCAGATGGAGCGCAGATAGCTGGAGAGAATGTCGAGCTATTTGATAGTGACCAACAAAAGGTTGTATCCCATTATTCAAATAGCACTCTCTTTCAACAGGAAGCGCAAACGATTTTACACTCAGTGAGCGGGAGAGTCCAGGATATTAGCCCACAGTTGGAGCATTGTTTTATTTTAAAAATCCCTGTGGACCCTCCAATAAAAGTATCTGTCCCGAAAGAAAAGATAAAAGATCAGATCTCGCGAGTTTTTGTGGTGATGCCAAAGAATGGGCAACGCAAACCATGGCTTATCCTGCATAATCAGCGTGAGGAAACCATATTGGCTGAGTTTACCAGAGATGTAAATACGATACGTGAACTCATCAAGAAATAATTTATTTGGTTGTAAAGAGCGTAACGAAGTTTTCGGTAAAGTAGTCAGAAAAGACGCCTACACCTAGCTCTTCAAATTGCTTTTCAAGCACATTTTTACGATGCCCCAGGCTATTTAACCAGCTTTGAGAGGCCTCTATAGCATCAGGAAATCCTGCGGCAATATTTTCTCCTGCCATTCGATAGGACAGACCATTTTTCTTCAGTCGATCAAATGGAGATAAGCCTGTTGTTACGGAAATATGATCAAAATACTGATTGCGCTGCATATCGATGCTATGATTACGGGCTGTAATGGCTGCTTTTTCGTTCCAACGTAATGGTGGAATTTGATAGCGATAGCGCATGACATTGGTTAAATCTAATATCTGCCGTTCCATCGCTCGATTAATCTCCTCCTGACTTTTAGCATCAGGGGTAGGGGGAGTGAAATTGGGTGCTTCCCCTGTATAAGTCCACTTCGTTTCGTAGAATCCACCCTGAAGCAGAACTAGCTTGTCGATGAGGCGGATGCCAGTAACCTTCTGTTGATTATGCTTGTCCAAGTAAAATAAGACAGGAATATCACCTACAAGCTGTAACGGTCGCTGTGCTCGATCATTTTTTATTTCTACAAATGTATCCTCATAAGAAAAGGTAACGCGCTCCTGTAACGAATAGCTCTTTTTGAGCGTATCGTATGAAGTGCCAATACGTATTTGATTGGTTAATGCGGCTTTCGGACTATTAGAAAAGACATCTACTACTTTCCCCTTTAAAATGCCCACCTGTACATAACGGTCAGGATTCTTGTTATAAATCCACCATTCATATCCAAATAAGCTTGGTTCTTGACGATCAGGGATACCTAATGTGGCTTCCACCTGCTGAGAACTCATATGCAAGGAGACTCCAAAAAGAATAGGATCAGAAAAAAGGGGCTTCGTTGGGGCGTCTCTTTTTTCCACGGTAGATAAAACTTGCTTCATAGAAGGGGTGACTATTTGTTGATTTTGCTGAAGGGGCGATTTAGCAGATGCGGTGTGCCCAGGTGTCAGCGTTGTCAGGAAAACGGCTTTCGTTGTTTCTTTTACTGTTTCAATCACATCAGCAGAAGTACCCTTGGCTTTGTCAGAGTCTGATGCATGTAGCGTGCTTGTTTTCGTAAAAAGAGGAGAGAAGATCATCCTCATATGACTTTTCATTCCGGATGAGGCTTGCGTGCTTGTTTGCAACAAAACAAAAAGTGAAAGTCCAAGAGCTGAAACAAGAAACCAGCTTTTTTTAGGCATGTACTATTCCTCCTCGCAGTCTAGCAATCTGTCTCTATTGTATCTATAAGTAAATATCGTCAAGTATAGAACTAATAAATAGAGTTTTGTATAAAAGAAAAGAAGGTGGAATAAGAGAGTTCCAGAAGATATATGTATGAAGAGACTGGATGCTTAGTCCCAGACCTTACAGGGATAGAAGTTTTTGTCTGTAAATGTACTTGAAAATACTTGCAAAGCATTCAGTGATTTATTATTATAGGAATTGGGTGTTAGCACTCCTTAAAGGTGAGTGCTAACCGTTTAAGAAAAATTATGTACTATCTTTGAGGAGGGTGTTTTTTGTGTTGAAGCCATTAGGTGATCGTGTCGTACTTGAACCAATTTCTAAAGAAGAAACAACTGCTAGTGGTATTGTTTTGCCTGATACTGCAAAGGAAAAACCACAAGAAGGTCGAATTGTTGCAGTGGGTTCTGGTCGCATTGAAAACGGTGAGCGTATCGCCCTTGAAGTAAAAGAAGGCGATAAAGTAATCTTCTCTAAATATGCTGGTACAGAAGTTAAACTGGACAACAAAGAATATTTGGTACTTCGTGAGTCCGATATTTTGGCAGTTATCGGCTAAGGTACCGTAACATACTGAGTTACCCTAAACACATATTTCTATTTGGAGGTTGAGTATTAGATGGCAAAACAAATCAAGTTCTCCGAAGATGCACGTCGCTCTATGTTGCGCGGTGTAGAAACTCTTGCAAATGCAGTTAAAGTAACACTTGGACCTAAAGGTCGTAACGTTGTTCTAGAAAAAAAATTCGGTTCTCCATTGATTACAAATGATGGTGTAACGATTGCAAAAGAAATCGAACTAGAAGATGCATACGAAAACATGGGTGCGCAATTGGTTAAAGAAGTTGCTACTAAAACCAACGATATCGCTGGTGACGGTACAACTACTGCAACTGTACTTGCTGCTTCCATGATTCGTGAAGGTCTAAAAAATGTAACTGCTGGTGCAAACCCAATGGTAATTCGTCGCGGTATAGATAAAGCTGTTCGTGCTGCTGTAGAAGAAATCCATTCTATTTCCAAACCAGTAGAAAGCAAATCTGCAATCGCACAAGTTGCTTCTATTTCTGCTGATGATCCTGAAGTAGGTAGCTTGATTGCTGAGGCTATGGAAAAAGTAGGAAAAGACGGCGTTATTACTGTTGAAGAATCCAAAGGTTTCGCAACAGAGCTTGAAGTGGTTGAAGGTATGCAATTCGACCGTGGATACGCTTCTCCTTACATGATCACTGATACTGATAAAATGGAAGCTGTTCTTAACAATCCGTTTATCTTAATCACTGATAAAAAAATCGGAAACATCCAAGAAGTATTGCCAGTACTTGAGCAGGTAGTACAAAGCGGTAAACCTTTAGTTATCATTGCTGAAGATGTTGAAGGCGAAGCTTTGGCTACTTTGGTAGTTAATAAATTGCGTGGTACTTTCACAGCAGTAGCGGTTAAAGCTCCTGGATTTGGTGATCGTCGTAAAGCGATGTTGCAAGATATCGCTACTCTTACTGGCGGTGAAGTAATCACTGAAGAATTGGGCCTTGATCTTAAAGCAACAAAAGTCGAACAATTGGGCCGTGCTGCGAAAGTTGTTGTTACTAAAGAAAACACAACGATCGTTGAAGGTTCTGGGGAAAAAGCAGCTATCGAAGGTCGTGTAGCTCAAATCCGTCAACAAATCGAAGACACTACATCTGAATTTGATCGTGAAAAATTGCAAGAGCGTCTAGCTAAATTAGCTGGTGGTGTTGCAGTTGTTAAAGTTGGTGCTGCTACAGAAACTGAGTTGAAAGAGAAAAAACTTCGTATTGAAGATGCTCTGAACTCTACTCGTGCGGCTGTAGAAGAAGGTATCGTAGCAGGTGGTGGTACAACACTAATTTCTGTTATGCATGCTATCGAGAAGCTAAACCTTCAAGGAGAAGAAGGTCTAGGTGCACAAATCGTTCTTCGTGCTTTGGAAGAGCCTGTACGCCAAATCGCAGCGAATGCTGGATTGGAAGGTTCCGTAATCGTAGAGCGTTTGAAAAAAGAAGAACTAGGTATTGGCTTCAATGCTGCTACTGAACAATGGGTAAATATGATTGAAGAGGGTATTGTAGACGCGGCTAAAGTAACTCGCTCTGCTCTATCTAATGCTGCTTCAGTTGCTGCTATGTTCTTAACTACAGAAGCGGTTGTTGCAGATAAACCAGAAGAAAATAAACCAGCAATGCCAGACATGGGTGCTATGGGTGGCATGGGCGGAATGGGTATGATGTAAGCAGTTATACCTAAACTGCGAAGAGGTGACGATTTTGTCACCTCTTTTTTCTTTGTTGTGAGTGAAAACATCTAGAGGATCATTGCTAGTATTGCACGAGAGCTTATGCTAGAGGATCTCTTATTAGTAGAAGAGCTTTCTTCGTATAGATAATCAGGATGACGTTATTGCTTATACTAGAGGAAAAGTCGATGCTGTTTTTATAAGTTAGTTTAATTAGGGTTGAAAAATATTTAGGAAAAAAACTTGCATAACATGTCTTAAGTTTGGTATTATAGAAAACGTCGCTTTGGCGATGTTATCAACTCTATAAAAAATCTCTTAAAAAAGTTTTGAAAAACTATTGACTTTAAAGTGATGATCTGGTAGAGTTATAAAGGTAAGCGAGAGACGAAACAAGCTCGCTTGAGAGTGAAAAAGTGTTCTTTGAAAACTGAACAGTAAAATGTTTGATAGAAACACTAGCCAAGCAAGT
>ENA-UOTW01000028-UOTW01000028.1-synthetic-metagenome-genome-assembly--contig:-NODE-28-length-56883-cov-3.459386_pt1 | contig 56883 bp, 56 predicted proteins | sample MGYA00238141_ERZ746978 | MGnify/ENA primary metagenome ERZ746978 (study PRJEB28755, sample SAMN02352454) | synthetic metagenome | study: EMG produced TPA metagenomics assembly of the Artificial... | reverse complement strand
GGCTCCGGTCGCTCCTGTTGCTCCGGTCGCCCCGGTCGCTCCTGTTGGACCGGTTGGACCAGTTGGACCTGTTGGGCCGGTCGGGCCGGTCGCTCCAGTTGCTCCAGTTGCTCCGGTTGGACCAGTTGGACCGGTCGGGCATTCAATAAAGGTAATAAACGTAGATCTGCAAGTGGTAGAAGAACTGTGGCTACAATGTCTATGCGCAAACAGTGGATCTTTTCTTAAATAAAGATTTAACTCCGATTGAATAATGCTGTTGTAAATCTTGTCAATTTCAAAACGATTATCCAACGCAATAACACCTTCCTTTCTCCTTTACAGTATTCAAATTATTAATAAGGGTATGGTGTAAATAAACTATTTTTTGGAAAAATGTGCCTCTTTTGTTGCACATGTACCGGTATGTTCATCACCCTTTAGCCAAAAAAAGAAGCATCCAAATTCATCATTTAGACGCTTCTTCCCTTATGTATTTAACTCTGTAGCAAATCGTAATGAGGTAATTTAATTTCTATCCTGTAATTTTTAAAGTACAATCTCTTTACTAATCAGACATAAAAAAATCCATCCCTTCAATGTGAGGGATGGATTTAGCGATTATATATGCCATGTGATAAAAGGATGTACCGTTACATCGCTACAGCCTTTTTCATTTCTAAATAAGTAGGCTCTCCAATTAATCCTAATCGCCATAGAGAAACACCTTTTAAACCGTATCGTTTAGCTAGACCAATTTTACTGTTAATGGTGCCAGCATTTTCACTGCCCATAGAGATACCTAGGATCAGCTTCTCTTTTGGCACCTGCTTTAACGCAAGCTGGATAGCCTCATTTACTTTGTCCAAATTCTCCGGCTGTCCCTTTTGTCCATAGTCATACGCCATGATAATCAAATCGTCTGCCATAGCACTTAATTGTGCATAATCGTAGCCTTTATAGGAACCGTTTGGCGGATGCAAGATTAGTGACAGCTTTTTACCTTCCTGATGTAACACAGGAGCTAACTGTCCAATAAATTCCGTGTATAGACGTTTCTCAAGCTCGATATCTCCGCTCAAGCCCAATCCTTCAAAATCTAAGGCAACTCCTTCAAACGGCTGATTGCGCACAGTTTGTAAAATTCCATCAATCGTTTGTTGACGTAGCTGCGCGGTTTGAAGCATTTTCATTAGCTCACCTTTGCGATCTGAAGCAAAAACCATGAAGTATGGCTGTGTTCCGCCTGCCTTTGCTTCACTTACAATCCCCTCTGGCGTTACATCTCCTGCTGATTTAGGCCAATAAAAATCTTTTCCTTGAAGTGTAAACTCACCATTTTCGTTGATTCTTGCCCAACCAAAGGCAACCGCATCAAAGGAAGAGATAAGTTGTCGCTCACTAAATGAAGAAATGGCATAGAAAGCCATCGTATATATATCTTTTGGTGGAGATTGCAATAATACAGTTTGGTTAGCACCGTCCCAGTTAACCGTAGCCCCAAATTGCTCACTGAAAACCCGCAACGGGATTAATGCGCTCCCCTTGTAAAGCGTAGGGCTTACAGCCAATTTGATTGGTTGATTATTCACATAAGCAGTAGCATTGTTGATTTGTAGGCGAAGCTGTGTTCCAGCAGTTCCATTTGGATTGGTAGCAACGATCGTCCGCGTTGCATTATCCCATTGCACCTGAATTCCCATCGCTTCTGCAATCGCTCGGAATGGCACTAAAGTCGTTCCTTTTACTACTTGAGGCTGTACCGGAAAGCTTAGTGGATAACCATCTAGTAAAATTTTTGCATTTCCACTTGCTAGGGATTGGGAAGGCTGTAAACCGAATAGCAACAGCAGTAACCCAGATAGCAAGAAAGTCTTTAACCATATTTTCATCTCTATTTTCTCCCTGTCCTTATCCTTTTTTCTTTTGTCTCTCTTGCGTCATCATTCGTACATACAAAACTGAATAGAAAGAGGTTTTCCTGATACGAATGCTGACATCAACCTGCTCATGATCAGTTGTCATGAACTATGCTCCAGTCAAACCTATCTGTATGAAGGCTTTTTGGGAATCTCAGAACCGTTTCAGCTTATTTAACAAGAACCCTGTAGTTTTAGAAGAGCGGAGTCTTGTAGACAATTCATCATCAATCTTTATGGATAGACGGAAGAGCTTTCGTCTGGTATAGAGCGCATTAGAGGGAATACCTTCATTAAAAGATATCTAGCTCCTTGGGTTTCGTTGTCTCTATACGCAGCTTGATATGATACCGATACATTCAATGAGCCATGCTTTGTGTTTCATCTATCGCGAAATGATTCATGTTTTTGTCCAAACGTAGCCGATTTTGTGCATCCAATCGTTTCGCACTGCTAATACATCATTAGCTATGCTTACGATTACATGAAATTCACCAATGCCTTGCAGTCACAAAGTAGGTTGATCTGGATCGTCAATAAAGACACAATATATGGAGGATTACCTGTAATCACTGCTTAAAGAAACAGGCTAGCTTTTCCCTTCAAAATCAATTGAAGCTTTAGAAAATCCTTTTTCTCCAGCTCCGTAATCATAGGTCGGCTTCTCCATCGTCTTTATTAGCTTATAGTAAATAATATCAAAAAATCATAAATGTTACCTGTAAAATTACACATTTCTAAAATTTTTTTTATTTTTTTAATAGAATTTGCTTTTTATTTATCAACATGTTACAATTATCCTTGTGTTTTTCATATTAAGATGATTTTTTACCTTCACCCAACCAATTCTTTTTTCCTCGAAATGAATTACTCTCACCTGTTTTTCAAATCTCACGTCCAAAAACTATTTTCCAAAGAAGCAATTCATTTTCAGGCAAGCGTTTTGATTTACCCGATTCACACTGGCGCGGTCATCGGAGCCGTAAGGACGTAAGAGAGGTAGGGCTTTCGTTGTTTTGAGGTTCAAAAATGCTATATCTATCTTTTTCCAGATACTATGTCGTAAGGGAAAAAGAATTCGAATAAGGTTATAAAACACCGACATGAAGTCATGTGGGACAGCTTACAATATGGAAACCATAAAGCTACCTATAATTGGTGGCTTTTTCTTTTTTTCCACTATTCTCCCTCTCTTGAAAAAAATAAGCTTTTTTTGGAAATATACTTGCTGTTACACCTCTATGATTTTAAAATAGAGTTCCACGACACATTAAGCTGGCGATTCTCACTACCATTGATATGAATATGGGAATGTGGGTCATACTAACTGGCAGTGCCCCTGTCTTGGTATGTTATTCAAGTTATTTTTAATATGAAAGGGGAGCATCTGAGATGAGCCCAAGTATCTTGGCACCGTCAGAAACAGAACAGCATCAGCAAGTATCTGCTCAATTGTTACATTGGATTGATCAATTTAAGGATGCAGCTTCTCAAGGGAAGTGTGCTGACTATATACCTGCCCTAGGCAAGATGAATCCTCATCAGCTAGGAGTTACTGTAATAGGTACAGATGGAACGATGATTACCGCTGGCGATTGTGAGGCTCCATTCACATTGCAAAGTATTTCTAAAGTACTCAGCCTAGTCGCGGTATGTATGGAATATGGCATTCCGCATGTTTTGCAGCGAGTTGATGCAGAGCCTACTGGTGATGCTTTTAATTCGATTATTCGATTAGAAATGAGCAAACCTGGTCGTCCCTACAATCCGATGATTAACGCGGGGGCCATTACAGTTTCATCTATGCTCGCTGGTGATTCTGTTACCCAAAAAATGGATTCACTTAACAAGCTATTTATCCAACTAATCGGGACCGCTCCCGTGCTAAATGAAGAGGTATTCCAGTCAGAGTGGAATACTGCTCACCGCAATCGCGCCTTAGCTTATTATCTGAAGGATATTGGTTTCTTAGACGGAGATGTGGAGAGTGCTCTGGAGGTTTATTTAAAACAGTGCGCGCTTGAGGTAACGACAAAGGATACGGCCCTAATCGGCTTAATCCTGGCCCTAGACGGCTACCACCCGATTCGTCAGGAACAAGTACTTCCTAAGGACGTAGCTCGTTTCACTAAATCTCTAATGCTGACATGCGGAATGTATAACGCGTCTGGTAAATTCGCTGCCTTTGTGGGCGTTCCAACGAAAAGCGGGGTCTCTGGAGGTATCCTCTCCGCTGTACCACCTCGCTATCGCTCCCGTGACTTACCTTTTGCCGATGGTTGCGGAATTGGGATTTTTAGTCCTTCAATTGATGAGGTTGGCAATAGCGTGGCTGGCTCCCTGTTGCTAAAAGAAATGGCTCAGCAATGGGATTTAAGTATTTTTTAGCTAAAAAGATAAGTGCATGAGACTCCGATAGACAAGATCGGAGTCTTTTTTATTATGTCTTCATCCTTATATACAGATAGCCAAAACAGTAGTCGACAACGCATAACTCAAACTTGAACGCCTTATAAAGTGTTTCACTCAACGGCTCAACTTTGTATAATTGGAGGCAGAAGCTTTTATATTCCGCTTTCTTCTTTATTATAGAGAGGATTCGTTTTATATAGTCTTTCAAGAGCTCACGTTATGGTTTACACGAAAAGGAGATTGTTCACATGAATCAAGCTAAACAAGCAGAAATCTCTTCGGGTACATTTGTAAACTCGAACAATCCATCCTCACGATCACTAAAACGTATACTTATCGTCACCTCTGTAGAAGCCGAACAAGAAGCGGTAATCCGCGGCTTAAACGGTGCAGAAGGCTTCAACGTTCTAGTGGGTGGTGTTGGTGCAGTCTGTGCCGCAGCAAGTACAGCACGCACGTTGGCGGCGACTGCATATGATGTAGTCATTTGCGCTGGTATTGCTGGTGGATTTAAAGAGAAAGCTGATATAGCTTCAGTGGTGGTAGCAGATGAAATCTTGGCCGCCGATCTCGGTGCCGAAACCTCTGATGGATTTCTAAGCTTGGACGAACTAGGATTTGGTTCCGCTCGAATCCCTGTAGACATTACGCTGGCAAAGCGTGTAGCAGAAGCCCTGCGCATTGCCGGTTTACCTACCCATACCGGCTCAATTCTCACGGTTTCCACAGTAACAGGCCGTGCCGAAACAGCCACAGCCATAGCCAGCAGAATAGTGGGAGCGACTGCTGAAGCGATGGAGGGATATGGAGTAGCAACCGCCGCACAGCAATTCGAGATTCCCGTATTGGAAATTCGCACTATTTCTAATCCTGTAGGTCCGCGCGACCGTTCCGCTTGGCGTATAAAAGAAGCATTAGAAGCTCTTGAAAAAGTAAGCTCAGTACTTGTGGAGGTGTTACGATGAAAATTGCCTTTTCCCCTTGCCCTAATGATACATTTGTTTTTCATGCTTGGGTTCATGGACTCATTCCCCAAGCTCCAGCCCTAGATGTTATGTACGCAGATATTGATATCACGAATGGACTTGCAGCTAGTTTAACTGGTCCAGAAGTACTCAAAATTTCCTACGCTGCACTTCCTTGGGTATTGTCGGAATACGCCCTGCTGCCATGTGGCGGAGCGTTGGGTAGAGGGTGCGGTCCCTTAGTCTTAACGAAAAACTCGTCTGCTATTGATCAGCCATCCCAACAACAAGCTGAGCCTTCCGCTTTATCTGGCAAACGCGTAGCTGTTCCTAGCGAACGCTCCACCGCTTATCTATTATTCCGTCTATGGGCTGCCCAAAATGTGCCCGGCGGAGTAGGAGAAATTATTGTAATGCCTTTCCACGAAATTATGCCTGCTGTACGCGATGGTAAAATTGATGCCGGTTTAGTAATCCACGAAGCACGTTTTACTTATCCTTCCTATGGTCTTTCTTTGATGACTGACTTAGGTAATTGGTGGGAAACGGATACAGGGCTACCGATTCCACTAGGTGCCATTATCGCTCGACGCTCGTTGGATTTGGATGCTATTGCTAGCTGGACCCGTGCCTCCGTAGAATATGCTTGGGCACATCCGGAAGCGTCCAGAGAATATATCATGCACCATGCTCAGGAAATGGACCCAGCAGTAACCCAAGCTCATATTAATTTGTATGTAAACAAATTTACTGCGGATCTAGGGGAAGATGGATATGCGGCCGTAACTGCTCTTTTAAGTCGCGCTGCACAAGAAGGACTTGTTCCGGAGTTTGATCTGAAATTATTGCGATAATCGAGTTTCTTTTTAAAGTAACAAACGCTTCCAGGCATAGAATGTCAATAAATAAGCCGCCATTTTGAGAATGTAGTCATTTTCTTCTGGCAGTGTTTTTTGGCACACTACTCCTTTACGCGTCTTTTATTTGAAGCGGTATGGTTTCCCACTAAAAAGTAAATTATTTCAAGAAAGACTGCCCACCTGCAAAGAAATATGGTAGTATAAAAAAGAGAACAAAAGTTCTCTTTTTTATCAGAAGCTATTCAAAGAGCGGTATCATCTGTAGTACGGAATTATTCCCTCTTTGTTTACAGCAAAAAGAGGGGGAGCATCTTGAAGTATAAAACGCATATTGCTTTTTCAACACTGGCTGGGGTATGTGTAGCGAAGTTTTTGGATATCCCATTCCAAACAGACTATGTAATGGGAGTAGCTGTGGGAAGCTTATTGCCCGATATTGATCATCCTAAATCTTACATAGGTAAAAAACTATCCAAAACATCGAGGGTAATGAGTAAAACATTAGGACACCGTGGCCTAACACATGCTCTGCCTTTTTGGCTTTGTTTATTTCCCCTTGGATTCTTTATGAAGGAGAACGTATTTTTAGGCTTGTGGATTGGATATCTCTTTCATATCGTAGGGGATTTATTAACGGTTGCCGGTGTACCCCTGTTCTATCCTTTTAGTAAAGCAAGAATAAAATTGCCTCTTGCTTTTAAAACAGGAAGTTCCGTAGAAAAAGGCGTATTTATCGCCTGCCTTCTGCTCATTATTGTATCAATGGACGCTAACATGTTTGCTGAGCTAAGCAGTTCATTAGCGATTCAACTGCAAGCCTTATTGAAAATGGCATCAGAGCTGATCAATTCGTTGCTGATACGTTAATAACAATGCCTGCCGCTCCGATATGATTGCGGCAGTACAAGAATGACTAAAAAAGAGCGTCTCCTTTATTGCGGACGCTCTTTTTATTCATTTCTTATCGAAAGCTCATTGATTCCCTGCTTATTTTTTATAAAATTCAACTCCCCCAAGGCTATTCGACTGTTAATAACTGCTCAAAAAACCCTCCGATTTCACGCTCACGATCAACAAAATGCACCTCTAAGATCCAATCTCGCGGTCTCCCATCCTTATCAGGCTCTCGCATGTCAATGTTATTATCAGCATGGATGTAATTCTCTACCTCATCCCCTTGAATTCGCTCATGAGGGAATTCCCCTATTAGATGACCTGCGTGCGGTCCTCCATATTCCCATCCATACTGCTCTGCGAGACGACACATATATTCGAATAGCTCACTTCCCGTTATATTGGGTTTTGATCGGAAAAAGTCCTTCCCATCCTGCCAAGCTTTCTCGATATCATCACGTAGCTTTAGCTTATATGGATCAGTTCCAAGCACGTATGTCCGTCCAAAATCCGCTTCCCATTCTTCAAAAATGGGGCCGAAATCAAGAAAAATAATATCCTCCTCAGAGATCGTTAAGTCTGGGGGATTCTCACGGTAAGGATACAGTGTATTTTTACCCGCTCTTACAATCCGTTTATGCCAATATTTTTTGATACCATACATTTGAAAAGCCAATTCATATATTTCTTTATTCACCTGCTTTTCCGTTACTCCACTGCGCAATATTCCCTTCTCTTCAACCTGTTTGAATAACTCTTCTGCTTTTCTTTCCGCTTCACGTAATCCTGCACGTCTCTCTTCTAATGATCGTTGCAAAGCTAATACACCTCTTTCTATCAATTCTACATTGATCGTATAAGTATTTTTGGCTATTTCACTTCAGCAAATCGGAAGCATAGCTCCTGTAATGTAGTGATCATATTTTGTTCTATTTGATCATCAAATGCCATGTTCCCTACGCGCAAAGCCTGAAAGGTTCACACTTGCCAATCAATACAGAGTAGTAACCTATTGAAACATCGGGAGGTCATACAGATCGTTTCCAAAGCAAACCATTTGATCCTTTTGAATCCCCCATTGCTGCAAAGCTGTCCATTTATTAACACCTTTATATGTAATATCCAGAATCCCCTCTGTTGAATGATAATGCTATGTCGTCACATCAAGTTTTTCCAATCTAGCAGACAGAACATAAGCTGATCACAGGATAATGCAAAATTTTCAAAATAGATTGTCAAATAAGAGTCTGAAGCAGCCAAATATCAAATCAGATATAATGATTGTAAAAGATTGCTTCTTCTTTTTCCATAGCATTATACTGTTTTCTTATTTATTACAATATGAAAAGGAAGATGATAATGATCGTTCGAATGTATACTGAATCGGATACAGAGCATCTGGTCTCACTCTTTTATGATACAGTTCATTCTATTGCGGCACATGACTACTCACCAGAACAGCTCAATGCTTGGGCTCCAGCGGACGAACAAATGAACAAGCTGATCAGTTGGCCTGAGTCACTACGCCTTAATAGAACATATGTCGCTGAAATAAACCGTACAATCGTTGGGTTTTGTGATATGACGATTCAAGGCTATTTAGATAGGCTTTACGTCCATAAGGATTTTCAGAGGCAAGGAATTGCTTCCCGATTATTACGTTGTATGGAAAAAGAAGCTAAAAAACTTGGTCTTACTACAATCACTACACATGCAAGCATTACGGCTAAGCCCTTTTTCGAATCCCATGGATATGAATCAATTCAGGCTCAAACTGTCGTGCGCCGAGGGATTTTGTTAGGTAATTATCAGATGCAAAAAAGTCTAACCACATCCTAAAATATAAATCCATGATTACATTTTTTCATCTTTATATAACTTTTTTCAAACGAAAAATAAAACAAACCCCACTTTATGTCATTAACATAAAAGAGGTTTGTCGATAGATAGTCTGAAACTACATGTCTCCTTTATTGACGTCCTATTACTTACAGGTGGCTACGCGAAACTTTCTTGACCAAATCGGACTTCAGCTATCGCTTTCAGTTGATTTCGATCTGTCTTTCCGTTAGCAAGTACCGGTAGATGGGGGATTATTTCATAAAAACTTGGTCGGGAAGGCTCGTCTACCTTATCCTTTATAAATAGGTCAATATCTCTTTTTGTAAGAGAAGCATCCCCCACTACAAAAGCACACAATCGATTTCCACGTGTTGGATGAGGGACCCCTACAACAGCTACGTCTCTTATTCCGTGATGTTCTCTGATCGTTCTTTCCACATATTCCGGGCTGACATTATATCCATTGACAATAATGATATTCTTTTTTCTTCCCAAAATAGTCACGTATCCATGTTCATCTCTCGTTGCCATATCACCAGTAGACAGCCATCCATTATGAAGCATCGAAGCATCTACTTGTCCATTGGCATAATAACCTAGCATTACTGAAGGGCTTCGAACCCACAACTCTCTATCCTCAGAAAAATTGATTTCTGTTCCGCTAAGAGGTTTGCCGACGGTTCCATAACAATAATCATAAGGACGATTCAGTGATACATTAGGACCCGCTTCCGTTAATCCATAACCATCCAATATGGGAACCCCTGTCATTTTCACCCATTGTTGAACAAAAGTATGGGTAAGCAGGTCGCCTCCACAGCCCCATCCCTTTACTCCAATTTCTTCAATCCCTCTCTGCTCTTTTAATAGATAAGGAAGCATAGTTTGATAAAAAAAAGGAGCGCTTTCTACCCAGCAGACGTTTTGCTTTTCCAGAACGGTAATTATGGAGCGCGGACGTAAATTAGCAGGAATAACCAAATCCATACTGTTGTGTTCCAAAACTCCCACAATACTTAATCCATAAGCTCCCCAAAGTGGCAATGTAAAAAGAAGCCGTTCTCCCTCTTTGTATCCGAATACTCGTGTCGTCTCCTGTTTCTGATACGTAATCCCTTCTTTACTCCAGGCTACATATTTAGGCATTCCTACAGTTGAGCCTGAGGTTCTGCAGATGAGCCCTGTATTGCTAGGTATATTTCTTTCCTTTACCACAGATAGGCTCTCAATTTGTATCTTATAATGATCGCTTGTATAGCACACATAGTCAGCTCGGACTATCTCCAGTTGTTTATCTAATTCGGCCACCTTTCCGATCACAACAGGAACTGCCTCCAGTTCTTTGCAGGCATAATAGGCAACCAACCAAGAGATGGGTTCGTGAATAGCAATCGCAACCAGATTACCTGCTGAAACTCCCTGATGATTCATACAAAGCGTAAGCTGTTGTATTTCTTGTTTAATAAGTGCTGTATAGGATGTATTACCAACAAAAACCTCATAATTTATCAAGCCGCTTCTTCCCTTCTCTGGGAGATCATATTTGGATTGTTTTTATGGGCTCTACTAAGGAAATATGAGAGTGTCTGTGAAGAAACTCAATAAAAAATTGATTCTCCTGCATCCCCACTTGCTCTATTGACTCAATTGTTGTTTTTAAAAACTTTTTAAGTGGTGACTGTCGTAAAATATGCTTCATCAGACCAATGTTGATGACTTCCCATCGTTTCACAATCTTCTCAAACTGGGCCAAGTCCTCCTCATAAACAAAACCGTATAACATTACCAAATCTTTAAGCAAATCCAGATAATAGTAGCGCATCAGTTTTATTTCCAAAACAGCTTGACCATAATCAGAAAGGTGTTCCCCGCCTAGTTGATCATCCTGTAAATAGGAGCCCAAATCCTCTACTAACTGATGAATTGCACTTCTTCCAAAGTAATGTGTTTCGTTATTTTCTCGAATGATCAACCCCCGAGTATATTCAAAAGCAACTGTAGTGGCTACACTCTCCATTAGTTTCATAACATCACTTTGTTCTATTTTTGAAACTTCATATAGCTGTAGCATTTGAAACTCTTTTTTCCCCTGTACTTTCGAATTGTTTTCTAATTGTTTTATAGCTCGATCTCCACGCCAGCACGCTTCAAAGTCCTGAAGTTGTATACTCCCAACGTAATCTCCCGGAACACCATCATAGATCAGTGCTTTCTGCTCATCTATCCCATATACAGATATCCAATGCTTCGTAATTCCGGGGTGGAGACTACTGTAATTTATTAGATACTTATCACTATGATAAAATTCGCTATAAGGCAGGTGAAAATATGAAGCACCAATCAACGAAAGTTTTCCGTTTTGAATATTATGCATAATAGCTTGTTTTCCTTCCTCATAGGAAGCAAACGAGATATTCTCTACTTCATAACCCATATGCTCTGGGCTGATTCCGTAACCCAGCTTACCTAAACGGAAAGAATCTATATATTCATCCCATAAACCATACTGCATGTTGATTGTGTCTTGTTTCTTAGAATAAACTGTTACACTATACATCTCTAGATTAGGATGTAAGCTAAGAAAACTAGTCATTCCCTCATTCCTTAATCGCTCATGCAAGATGACATGAAGACAAATAGAGTAGTAAGGAGCTTTTCTTTCTGGTAGAAATGGTATTTTCATTGCTGTAACGCTTCCTTTCCAACCTGTAGGCTCTATACGTTACACAGGGTAAGAGCAATTACAATCAAATATGGATTTCTTGGCAGTATAACTTGCTTGATGTGCCCCGAATGCTGAAGAGTTACTTTTTGCAGCCAAACGGTTCTTGGAAGTTCAGTAAGGATCATGTTCTCTACATAATAGGGGAGAGACATCGCTATCTGCTCTCCAAATAGTGGCGTTCCAGTTTTATACTGTTTCCAGTTAGTTAAACCAAATCGCACTTCTTCTTCCACCCCATCCGCATAATGAATTGTAAATTTATCCTGATAATCGCCAAATAATGAAAAACCGAGGAAAGCTAAGGTTTGAAAGGACCTTTGAGCGTTTACTTCAACGATTTGGCCATCACAACTTATAACATCGTTATCAACCGCTTCAGTTAATGGAAAGGCAAAAGGGATTCCTTGGTATGAAATTACTTCATCGCTTGGAAATATCTCTCCTGGAATGCTGCTGTGTATATGATCCAGCTGAGCAACCAGCTTTGGGTCTTGGATTGATACTCCTTTTGTATTATAAATGGATGCCAAATCAATTATATGTGCCTCTCTCATATCCATTGTTCAAGCACCTCAATTACTTTTCTATCAATTTAGAAATATTTGATTATTTTTTCATAAACTTCTTTTTCTTTTTCAATGATTTTATTCACCCAATCAATCTGTTTTTGAAAATTAGTGCTTCCTGTAACCTTTGCCTTAATTAAGTAATTTCGAAAGACAGCCCAAACATTTACCGTCTCTTCTACTAAAATAATTAGTGCCGGGTCTATTTCCTTGTAAACTGGGCTTGTTTGATCCTGATCTGCATATAAAATGAATTCAAGAAATCCATCTCGATAGTTTATTACTCGTTTTAACATGTCAAATATTTTATCCAGATGAGCTCCTAAGTCTTTCCCATGTAATATCATATCTTGCTGACACGCAAGGAGTGCTTTTTGTCCGCTGAGATAGCCCACATATCCGGTATCAGTACCATTAATTTTGTTACACACGGACCTAAATTGCTGTCGAAGCAGTTCGTCATTGATTTGTAGGGATGGTTCGGTCAATGTAAAGCTATACCTACCTTCTACTTCATAAGCTTGTTTGGTAGGTTCAATCGGGAACCAGTCAGAAAATTCATACGGCCATAAATCTGTTATATAAAAAAGCTTGGATACAGGATCATAGTCTTGAATTAAAACAAAATGAGAGAAAATTTCCATATCTGTATACCATGGAAAGAATCTACCGTCCACAACAGTGAAAAGATGTCGATTTTGATTAATGGTTTCCTTCACTACATCCAATAGCTCTCGTTTTTCATAATGAAGGAACTCTGCCTTGTAAATTTTTTGTAATGTATCTGGAAAAGGTATTAATACCTCTTCCTTGGCTGCTGTAAAATCATCGATGCTTCGATAATAAAATCCCCATCTGTCGGACAAAAGCCAGTGATACGGCACTCCAAATCCTTGAATATAAGAACAAATAAGATACTCTAAGCAATCTAAAAATTCCTTTCGCTTGTTATACATGACAGGGTGGTGTGTGGGAATAGCCAGATTCATGGGATTCCTCCTAGCTTATTTAGACATCTACATACCTTTTTTAATCGAATGTTCCCATGAGACATACTTACTGTTCTTTGTCTCCATATTGCATCATCACCGTAATTGGTAAATCCTGGTCCCAACTAACTATTAATTCTAGCAAAGCAATCTTATTTTGTTCTGTATACAGCCTTGCTTCTTTTAATGCATTTTGGTACTCATTTAGGTCAGTCAGTTTAGCATAATAGCCGCCAACCGATTTAGCTAAAGCTGCATAGTCTAGCTCTATTTGAAAAGAGCAGCCTATTTCTATTTCGCTCATGCTTTGCTGAAATCTTGGCCAAGAAAATCCACCATTATTTATGACAATAAAAGTGATACCTAATTGATGCTCAGCGGCACTCCCCACAGCTGAATATCCCATTTCAAACGAACCGTCTCCAAGTAAAGCAATAACATTCGCTTTTCTAGCAGCAATCTTAGCTCCTAAGGATATACCCATCGGTAAACCTAGGGCTGTTTGTTCACCGGGAACCACTGTGCGGCTGGGCGGAGCCACCGTATAAACAGGATACGAATATCCCCACATATCATGTAGCCCATTATCTTGAACCAAGATGACATGCTCTCCAAATTCATGTTCGATTCCCTTAAGCATCCTTCTCACAGGTGCTTTTATATCTTCTACTTCTGCCCATACTGACAGAGCTTCTTTTTTTACCTCCTGCATTCTTTTTATCCACTCATTTTTGTTAGTCGTAATCCAATTCAGATTCTCGCTTGACATTTTCCACAAGAGTTGCAAAGACAGTTGGGCATCTCCAAGCAACCTGTAATTGGCATGAACAGAACGTTCCAGCGACTCATAATGGCAATCAATATGTACAAAGAATGAATGTAATAAGGCCTCCTTCCATCCCATTAAAGCTGTCTCCTCTAACTGAGTTCCAATCGCTATAATCAAATCTGCCTCAAAAAGGAGCTTCTTGATTTGCGGTAACGTATACAAGCCTACATTTCCAAAAGCATTGGGATGCCTCTCATCTACGATTCCTCTTCCAGATGCTGTAGTAAAGATAGCTAATCCGTGTGCCTCTGCTAAAGAGATTGTTAATTCAGACACAAATGGCCGATGTTGACACCCCCCGCCTAATAGGAGGATAGGACGCTTTGCTTTCGTTAGTTGAGCGAATAAATTACGTATACTCTCTTCTTCAGGCTGCGAAAAAATCGGTCCTTGTTCATCAAGGTTTCTTTTATCAGCATCAGAGAACGATTCACTGCTTAGCTCCATCCATGTTAGATCATCTGGAATCTCAAGATAGACTGGCCCCGGTTTTCCATTAACAGCTAAAAAAATAGCACGTCGCAAAGCCCAAATGGCTTTCTCTGGATGCTCTACACGATAACACCATTTAGTCACGGGTTGCATCATGGCAATGGAATTGGTTTCTTGAAATGCCCCTTCACCGCGCATGTTCCGTGCAGTAGCATTGGAGATAATAATTAAAGGTACAGCGGCCGAATATGCCTCTAAAACACCCATTATGCAGTTTGCAATTCCAGGTCCTGGGCTAGTAACAAGCACGGCTGGACTCCCTGATACCTGAGCATGCCCCATTGCCATTCCAACCGCTATTCGTTGGTCACGTGCCGTGAAAATGCCTATTCCTTCTTTTTTATAAGCGGATTCAATTAACCCCCCACCATCTCCCACCATACCAAACAGCTTTGTTATGCCCTGTTCTGCAAGTACTCTCGCATAAGCATCCCAGATCGTCAGACTTTCTACTGCTTCCATTATTTCACATCCTTCTTTAGTTATGAATGATGTAGTTCCTTATTGTTGAATGCGACTGATACTTCTTTGGAGATTAAAAGAGGACGACTAGTAAAACTTCCCTGATAACACACATAATTTGCCTGTAAACCATAACCACCAAACGGGCTATTTCCGTTTTCAATATCGTACAGGCTTACATTTTCTGACACGATGTGGGTAGAGCGTAATTTTTCAGCTAATTCTGGTATTCCAAAAACAGAAGCACCAAGAGTACTCTCTATACGCTCAGGAGCATGTAACCAATCTATTACCTCTTGTTCATCTCGATAGGTTACAACATGAAAGATCGGACAGAAAAACTCAATTACCTCACCAATTTTTTCAAGAGAGGACACGACAACAGTAGGCTCTACATAATTACTGGACACATCCACCGATCCACCGTAAACAATACGATCTTTTATTGGTGTGAAATACTCCTGTGCCTGCTCTGACAACCCCTCATAAAATAACGGAGCTATTACATTTCCTGGTTCATTTCGCTTACCAATGCGTAATTCTTTAATGTCCTGAATCAGTGTAGATAGAAAATTCTCTTTAATATTCTCGTGGACAAAATAAACGTTGGGGCACATACAATCCTGTCCCGAATTATAGACGCGTGCAGCCACAGCTCGCTTAGAAGCATCTGCTAGATTTGCTTTTTGTCCAACGATAAATGGATTAATTCCCGCTCCGAAATACAAGAACAAAGAGTGTGGATAGGTTTTTTGCACCTTCAAACTATTCTCATAATTTCCAGTAAAGACAACTACATCTGGCTGTCCTGCCTGTTCTTTAAATTTCCGTTGAGAAATAGGAAGTAGCTGAGATGGCATGTCCGCCTGTTTCATTATGAAATCATGAAGCTTTACCATTGTAGATAAAGCTTTTGTAGAGGGTCTAATCAAGATTTCCTTGCAAAATAAACTTGGAATAGCAGCATATAAGACATAGGAGTACAACAAAACGTTTGATGAATGATAAACTGCAATCCGATTAATAGAAGGAGGATTGTAGCGCTCCACTTCCTGTTCAGCTCCAAGTAGAGTAGAGAGGGAAGATTCTATCTCAGCCTCAGCACTATCATAAGTAGCAATCTCCGTTAAAATTTCTAACAGTTCTGCTTTATTCGTTCGGATTCCTGAAATAAGCTTGTCCAATCGTTTTAATTGCACGTCTCTTTCGTTTGTAGCAAAAATCATTAGTAATAAGCCTCCTTCTATTTATCTAAAGGTAAGAATTTATAAATCCAAGATTTCTCTTATCTGAGCAGGCCATTCATGAAGCTGTGTACCATATACAGCCAGCAAGGCATATACCCACCGATCAATCCCAAAAGCCACACATCCTGAATGCAATATTGAACCGTTTGGTTCAGTAATGCCAAACTCTTTACATAGCGTGTCTTTTACATTATTAAATGACGCAATTGAAAAATTCCCCATGTCAGTTGAGATAATTAGCTCATATTTCATGTGAGCCATTAGCTGATACTGACTTTTCTCAGCATGATGAGGAAAATAAAAGGGATCATGTGCCGTCTCTATGTAACCATTAAATCCTAAATCAACAAATAATTTCCATATCAAATCTAAAAAAAAGGACCTTGTTTCTTCGACAAAGGACTCATTCCCCATAAAAACAAACTCTCTCATTCGAAAATTATGAAGTCGATGTTTTCCCAAACGCCATGGTGCCTCATGACGGAAACAAATCCCTTCTGTACTAAGTAATAATGGTTCATGCAATGTCTGATTAGAATACTCCTCATAGCAATGAAAACATAGAGCTGGTGAAAGAAGATACTCACTGCAACGAGTATATTTTTCATAATTATCAGTTTGACCAACCTGATTAAGCACTTCATACTCATGAGGAAATTCGGCAACTACATAAAGGTTTTGTGGGAAGTTTTTCACATACTGGCATTTTTCCATTGTCTGTCTTGGAATTAAGGACGAATATATTCTCGCCCTCGCTTGTTTAGATTCTGCGTATTCCGCAAAAAGACGTTGTAATGCCTCATATAAAGTAACAGCAGACTCCTTTCGAATAAGCTCTGAAAACTCTGCTAGCATTTCTTCCTCATTGATTCGTATTTTTGTGATGTCTCCATCGGTCTTTCGTATGATCCGATTAGGAAAAGAACGTATACCCTTTTGCTCCTCAATCATGGTCTGAATAACCTGGTCAATCTGTGTTTCTTTGCTTTTATCAACGATGTCAATTTCAATTTGCTTTGTTTCAGGATAGAAGGAGCAATGAGAAATCCCCTCAAGACTATACACCAATTTCGAAGTAATCGCTTCTGCCTGCGATTGAGAAAGTGTTCCGGCTACATGATACTGTTTTTTCATTAACACTCACTCTTTTCTGTATAAACTAATTTCTCTGATTGTCTTACATTGATTAAACCACTTATTTTCTCAACAGTTCGAAAATTATCCAACAAGAGATCTTCCTCACTAAATTCCAGATCAAATGCTTGCTCTAGTGCTACAATTAAACGAATTGTAGTCATAGAGTCTAACCCCATTTTTGTTAAGTCGTCACATTCAGTAATAGGTTCCTTGATTTCAAGCAGGTCTTGTAGGATTTTACGTATCTTCGCTTGTTTCATTTTTTCCATTCCCTTTCATCAAATAGTCTGGGCATTCTCCTCTTTTACAAGTAGCTGCAATCGTTCCAAGCTCTCCATGATTTTCTGTCTTTGTAATCCAAAGTCTATCAGAGCAGCAACTTGCGTAACCCCGATCTCCTCTAGCTTCCTCAATACAGTTGAACAAGTCTCTGGAGTACCTAGCAAGGAATAATGAGGAGAATATTTCCTAAGCATCATTGTTTTTGCAATCTCTTCTTCTCGTTTACTTTCATAATGGGGGATCATCTCTGCCAATGACAGGAATGCATGCTGATACTCAAAAAAAGCATTCTTTACAGTCTTTTCTACCATTTCAAGATCATGATCAAGATAGGTGTGAAGCAAGATAGTTACATCTTTGTCTTCTATGCTATGACCTCCCTCACGTAATCCAGCATGATACAACTCAATCTTTTGCTTTACATCATTCATATCATTAAAAATAAAATGGGTTAACAAATGGTATCCATGTTTTCCAGCCTCATAACAGGTTTCTTTAGAAGAAGCTACTGTTACATAAATCGGGATTTGTTGTTGATAGGGTTTTGGAAATATAGTTACATCTGTTTCTTTGTCATTCCAAAGGTTTTCAATCCTTTCTATTCCCTGCCACATTCGTATTTTCCGCTGATCGAAATGCTCTGGATTTTCTTTAAAATCGTTGGGGTTCCAGCCAGAAGCAAAGGAAATACTTACTCGCCCTTTTGACAATTGATCCACCATTGCCCATTCTTCTGCAATTCGAATGGGCGAATGGAGAGGCAATATGACGCTTCCAACTTGAATACGAAGTTTCTTTGTTTCCCTTGCTACAGCCGCTGCAAAAACGGATGGACTAGGAAATAACCCACCAAAGGTATGATAATGCCTCTCAGGAAACCAGACACCATACCAGCCATTCTTCTCCGCATATTGGATTACTTCGAATAGAAATTCATAGTGATCCTGCATGTTTTGGGCTGTGGTATCATTTACGTTCGAAAAAAAGCTAACTGAGAATTTCATTCATTTTTCACCTCTCTTATAAAAACTCAACTGCTTGCACTAGAATAATTCCGAACCGCTGCCTTCCACAGTAATCGAGTCAAAAGCAACAATGCTAGCGGAGCAAGAATACCCCACATCATATTTACCACGCTTAATTGATTTAGGAGATACAATGGTCCAAAGTTGCTCGCTAAAAATAACGGAATAATGTAAATACCGATGGTCTGGATTGTTTTACCATAGATTCTTGCTGGCATGTGCCCAAATTCCCAAATATCATTGCTCAAATCATTTACAGCGGATGTTTTAATAAACCAAAACGAAAAGAGGTGCGGAATCAACATGACTGTGTAACTAATTACAATTCCTCCAATTAAAAATAGGGTGTAGCCTGCGATATTAGCCAAGCTAACCTCAATTCCTAATCGACTCCATCCCATTACCAACAGCACACTTCCGACAATCAGATTGGGAATCGCCAAGCCAAAATCTATATATCTCATTGTGGTAAGAAATTGTAGGGATATTGGTTTTGTAATGTATAAATCTAGTTTTCCTTCGTGTATATAATCCTCTGAGATTTTAAAAAAATTAACAACGAAAAGACTAACATATACCCCTGTAACCAGCATAAATGTACCTGAGAACAATAGAATAGAGTCTCTGCTTAATCCTTCAATAATCAAACCTGACTGGTATATCACAAAGATATAAATCAACTTGGATAATACAAAACCGCTCTCCACAATGACTCCGACAAAAAAATTAAAACGATATTCCATCTGCGCCATTAAGCAGTTTTTACAAAATAGATAGTAAATTTTTACCATTTTTTTCACTTCTTTAACCCATGCCATGTTTATCCACCTATAGCTATATATTTTTTAATACCGATGCCCCATAACAATTTGGAGAGAACAGCAAAAGCGATAATCCAGAATACTTGTAGCCCCATACCTGTCACCAGTTCTATCCCCTGGTACTTCCCAATAAGCACATCTACTGGATAATTGACCGTATATTTAAATGGCAAATAGTTTAGAAAGGAGAGAATTGTATCATCGAAGACATCTAGCGGAAAAATCCCTCCACTTAATATTACAAGCAAAATTTTCGGAGCTTCAAAAATATAAGAAACATTTTCAAGCCAAAAAGCTATGGTAGTAATGCTAAAGAAGATAAAGAAGTTTAATACGAGAGCAAGTAAGAGTGTAATCAGAAAATAACCGATATTAACGAGGTTAATCTCTACTTGGATCAGTCTATTTAAGACAAATAAAATGAGAAAGATTAAACAAAAGCTGACCACAATATAAATTAGCTTAGAGCCAAGAAACGAATAAATTTTGTAAGGAAGATATCCAATCGGTCTAATGATAAATTTGTTAAGCCCACCCTCCTTTATATCTTCCGCTACATCATACTCAAAACCAGCTTGAATAATCTTGGCAGTTACTGCCGCAATCAGTGTATACGTGATCATCTCCTGAAAGGTATATCCAAAAACGGTAGACCCGGGACTTTGGCTATCAAAAATAGCTGTCCATAAGTAGGTTAATATGGTGATGGAGAATACACTTCCCACAATTCCCAACACAAAATTAGCTCGATATTCCACTGCTGTCTGTATCCCTAATTGAAAGGTATGAATGTATTTCCTAAAACTGCGCAACCTTCTCATTTTTCTCATCCTTCTTATACAAAATCGTAATGCTATCTTCGATGGGGATATCCTCTACATTAATGTCACTTACAGGCAAATGCTCCAATATCAGCTTAGAGTTTTGCTTTAAAAATTCACGATCAAGCTCGATAAGACTTTCAAATTCGTTGTGCTCCCTCACAATTCCGTAAGCTTCTACAGCTGATTGTGGAACAGGGGTAGAAAATTGAATTTTAACGAGCTTCTTCTGATTCAGCAATTCGTTTACTTTATTTAAGTTGCCATCATACACAATCTTTCCCTGATTGATAATAATAGCCCTTTTGCAAAGGTCTTCTACATCTTTCATATAATGTGTTGTCAAAATGATCGTAGCCTTCGTCTCTTCATTGTAATACTTTAGAAATTTACGGATGCTCTTCTGTGAGATAAGGTCTAATCCAATTGTAGGCTCGTCCAAGAAGATAACCTTAGGTCGATGAATTAATGCGGCCACCAATTCTAGCTTCATTCGTTCTCCCAAGGAAAGCCTTCTCACTTGTACATCTAAAATATCCTTGACATCAAGTAATTCTGTTAGCTCATCCAACGTCTTCTGATACTCTCGATCTTCTACTTCGTAAATGAATTTATTTAAAAATAGGGATTCATTAGCGGGCAAATCCCACCATAGCTGACTTTTCTGTCCCATAACAATCGAAAATTTCATTTTAAATTCCTTTTTACGTTCCCATGGAACATACCCCATCACAGTTGCTTCTCCACTAGTGGGATGCAAGATGCCGGATAAAATTTTCAAAGTTGTTGTTTTTCCTGCTCCATTTGGTCCAAGAAAAGCCATCATCTCTCCCTCATCGATATCAAATGAAATTTTTTGTACCGCTTCCTTGACCAGCTTTTCCCGATGGAATAGGTTTTTAATAGAGTTAAGCAACCCAACCTCCTTTCTGTAATAAGCATATTCTTTCTGTAGATTAGAAACGTGTATCAAACTCATATTTCATCCTACTTTCCGACACGATCTTATAAATTTTTTATATCGCAATGCATTGCTAATGCTTATGTTTCTCACTATTTAGGTGAGGTAACTACCATAGACACATAATTTCCGCAGAAGCCAAAACTGTTGATAAGCACAGACTCTACTGTTGCCTTCATACTATGTCCGATTACCGCCTGAACCGGACAAGCCGGGTCGAGATTTATCAAACCAAGAGTTGCTGGAATAACGTTCGTTTGCAAAGAAAGGACCCCTGCGGCTAATCCCATTACTCCTGAACAGCGTAGCAAATGTCCAATTGCCCCTTTATGTGAGCTTACCGGGATCATACTCCCCTCCTCTATAGCCTCCACAATGCCTACTGCCTCAACGAGATCACCTTGAGGGGTACCTGTTGCATGAGCCTGAATACAATCGATTTTTTTACGTTTTGCATCCTCTAACGCCTCACACATCGTATGTATCACACTGTCTTTATCTAGCTCAACCATATTTGTTTCATACCCACTAACGATATGACTAATTCCATCTATCCAGGCTAGTGGCTTTTTCCCACGATCTCGCAGGCATTCCTCTGACTCAAGTAAAATGACCCCCGCCCCTTCTCCTATTAAAATCCCACTACGATTTTGATCAAAGGGACGCGCTGTCTCAGTTGAAATAGCCTTAACAATATCGAGCGAAGCATATTCATATTCATTAAGAAGTTCTGCTCGTGCAATCATTACCATATCTAGTTGTCCTTGTGAGACAAGACTTTTTGCCATTGCGATTGCAGAACTGATAGAAGAACATGCTGCTGACAAACGTAGTACGGGTGTTTGCTCACGCCATTCAAAAGGGAGGAACTCTAGAGGGTCTTTCACCCATACCTCTGCCCTTTCTCCAAATCCAGACATAGAATCCCCGCAGACAACTGGTAAGATAATAGCTTTTTTGCAATCACGCCATATCTCTAGCTTGTACTCTGCCTGCTCTATTGCCTCCTGTAAGGCCTTGTTCAACCAAATTTGCGCTATAGATTCTTCCAATTTATCACTTTGAAAGTCAACTTGTCCGCCTATTTGAGATCGAAACCCTTGGGCGTCAAATCTTGTTAAGGAGGCAAGGGCATTTTTCCCGGCAAGCAGACCTTTGGCAAATAGCTCAAAACCGAATCCATAAGGAGAAACGATACCTAAACCAGCGATACCCACTCTCATTCCGTGCTCCCCCCTATGATTTCGTAAAGCAAATTGCCCAGTTGTCAGGATCGACATAACCAAACCATGGCGATGAGTTTTCCGATTCCAGCCAGATCATTACCTGTTCTAGTTTATTGCCGTATAAACTGTCTTTTCTCGGATATTCAAATGTCCAATCCGTTAGTTTTCCAACTGGTGCTATTTCTCCCGTGGAAGACTCCTTTATTAACGCCGCAACGCTGATACTTCCAACAAAATCATCTGTTAAGGAGGACTCTCGGTCTATATCAACTACTATCATTAAATCAGAACGATTCTCCCTTAACAGATTGTATGCCCAACCTAAACCACTCAAGCCGCCATACCGATCAGTTAATGTGGCAGAGGGTCCTTTAAAATTGAATTGAAGTGTAACAAGTGCGGTTGGAGAACTTGAATCGATAGCTAAGCTCTGATGAGGTCTAATTCTTCTGCGCGGTTGATGAAAAGCATTGAGGTAAGAGTCAATTTCTGCAGAGACAGCATTAGGCACATTCATAATGACTCCTCTTCGATCTGGCCTGGGTAAAAGATTTTTCTGCTTTAATACAGAAACAACGTAAGCAACGGATTGCAGAAGAAACGGTGTCAATTTTTGATGAATTTTAAACGGTTTTTGTGTATATGTTGAGGTGAATACCATATCATTTATTTTGCCAAACCATTTATTCGAGCTCATTCGTTCTTTATTTATACAAAAATGATATCCGGTCACAACTGTAATCGATTCCTTACCCATCGACTTATCCTCTCATTTTTTAAATAATTGGTATTATTTGCTATTTTTTCTACATGTTATCATTATGTAATTCAAAAAACAAGTTACTACAATTGAATTTTTTGTATTATATATACAATTTTAATAATCAATAAAAAATAAATTAACTTATTTTTACTAAATTAATCTCTCTAGTAACTAATGCCCTCATATATAATAAAGAAGGTTTCATAAATTTGAATATTTTACAGATTTTATGCAACCCAAAAAAAGAACACCTAATTTTATAGGTGTTCTTTTTTTGGTTACTTCTATGCTAATAATCTCCATAATCCACACTAAGCTCCAAACCGCTTTCGATATCCACACTTTCTGCATAATTCCTCAACAGCCTCGCGTCTTGAGAATCCGTCAAAAAGATTGTTTGCTCTCTCGCTCTCTACGATTTCAGAGAAAGGTGTAGTTTGGACATTGCCCAAATTAATCACACCTTCCCCATCCAAACAGCACGGCACAACCGTTCCATCCACGAGGATTCCTGCTTGAGTACGAAGGGCATGGCAAAAGCCTTTTCCATCATCCTCGGGCGCGTGTAAGCTCGGCCATTCAAATTCATGATCCTGATTGAGATAAATTCGTTCAGCAATCTTAACCCCGCTACCCGGAATTACTTTTTCTTCAATCTTATAGTCCAGATTAAATTCTTTTTCCAGCATCTCTAAGGTCTCTCTGTTCCTATTTCTTTGAAGATTCGTTGCGTTATCTTTATCCAGATTCCAGAGACGAAAGGATATGATTACATTATGCTCCGCCGCCTCTCGAACAAAGGATAGAATGTTGGATAAATATTTATCACGATCAACAGAGCCTTCATGACCATCAAAGCTATGCAACGAGAAGTTCATTTGACGCAGGGCTGGCTTACCCAGTAGCTTGGCACGATTCTTTTGAATAAGGGTTCCGTTTGTCGTAATGTTGACCTTAAATCCCTTTTCATGGCTTACATCTAGCAATTGATCAATTTTAGGATGCAGGAGCGGTTCGCCCTTCACATGAAGATAGATGTGCTTTGTATGTGGTTTAATTTGATCCAAAATATTGGTAAACGTGTCTAGCTTAATAAACCTAGCTTGTCGACCTGTTTGTGGACAGAAGCTACAGGCAAGATTGCAAACACTAGTAATTTCAATGTACATCTTTTTAAATGTCTTCAAAACTCGTTCCTCATTCCCTATATTCTGTAAAGAGTTGATTTATTTTTTGCCATTCATCCTAATTGCCGCATGGACAAATCTATAGCTGATCCCTTCATACCTTACTTTCGCTTATTATACATGAAAAAATACGAGGATGATTGCAACTTGAGTTTTTGGAAGCATCTGCTGGTCATGTAATGTGCTAGGTGTATCAGGATACACAAAAATGACCGCCTTAGCTGATCCTTGGCGGTCATTTTCATCTATAGCGGCTGAATATGATAGGCATTTCTGACATCCTCTTTACTTTAAAGCATTCTTGCCATATTCACTTGGGTTAACACCATATGTTTTGCGAAATAAAGAGGCAAAATGACTAAAATTATGATAGCCCACGAGCGAGGAAGCTTCGCTGACACTAATCTTATTATTCTCCAATAGCATTCTCGCTTTTTCCATCCGTTGTTGTCTAACAAATTCAAATACAGTCATACCAAACACTTCTTTAAAGCCGATCTTGAGCTTGTAATCATTCAGATGAATCAATTTCGATAGAGCAAGCAGGCTGGGTGGCTGGCCTAGCATTTTTATCAAAATATCACGAGCTAAATAAATTCGATCAATATCGTCTTTTTTTAACCTGCTGCGCCCTTTGACCTGCCCCATTTCCATTTCATAGATAAATAATGCCAAAAGCTCTAAGGTTTTTCCTTCCATATAAAGGCGCTTGGCTGACCCGCTATAAGAACAATTGCGCAGTTGCTGTAGTAGAACCTGCATTTTCGGACGAATCGTATCCTGAAGATAGAGGAAGGACTGATTATTCCCAAGCTTTATATTTGGAAACAGGCTGCCCCAAAGCCTCGCATCCATGCGCAGCTCCATGTGAACAATTGGTCTTTCTTTGATTTGCTCGGCATGAAATCTTATATCATGTAAATAAACGAGTTGGGCACTACCTGCTTCTGTTACAATATCCTTGTTTTGTCCCTCAACAGAGAAATACCCACCCCCATCTAGCGTAAACGCAAGCTCAAGATGCGGATAGCGAATGCCTACATCAAACGAAACGTTCTCATATAAAATCATATCGCTCATCTGCAATTCCATGCCGTCCCGAAGCTGCATGCAACTGAAATGACCTTCGCCAAGATGGGACGGTATCCTGCCGCAATGCTCATAGGGCTCTACAGAGGAATGACCTAGGATTTGATGTAGAACATTTGCATTGAAATCTGTAAGCTCTGTATTTTCTGCTTGAACAATCATTTTCTCCCCTCCTATCTGCGCACACAAAGGTTGTGATATATGCTGCATCTAATGATAATTATTCTCATTTATAAGCAGTTTATCATATCCTAGCTGCTTATGTATGCGATAAAATGATATTCCAGCACATGTTGTACAAAAAATAAAACCTGAGGGTACGATACCTCAGGCCTTGGCTTTACTCTTTACAATTTATTGATATAGAAAACCAATCTACTTAATTAGATACACCCCATCCACGAGCTTCTTGTTGCAATCTCCACATGCGTGCATACAGCCCGCCTAACGCGAGGAGTTCGTCATGTTTCCCCTGCTCTTTGATCTGTCCGTTCTCCAACACAACGATTTGGCTTGCTGCCTTCACTGTTTTTAGCCGATGAGCAATCGCAATGACAGTTCTCCCTCGCACAAGCTGGTCAATAGCCTTTTGAATCTCCGCCTCATTCTCAGGATCCAGTGATGCAGTTGCTTCATCCAATAAAACAATGGGAGCGTTTTTTAAAATAGCTCGTGCAATCGAGATTCGTTGCTTTTCGCCTCCTGAAAGCGTACTTCCGCCCTCTCCCACCAACGTATCATATCCCTGTGGTAGCTTTGCGATAAAATCATGGCAGCAGGCGAGTCTAGCCGCCTCCTCAATCTCATGCTGGGATGCATCACTTTTGCCAAATCTAATGTTATTTGCAATGGTATCTTGAAACAGATACACATCCTGAAAAACCATAGATACCTTGCGTAATAGCTCCTCAGGGTTCATACGGCGGATATCCTCGCCTCCCAGGGTAACTGTCCCCTGATCAGGATCATAAAAGCGAGCAATCAAGCGAAGAACCGTACTTTTCCCGCTTCCTGACGGTCCGACCAATGCGGTAAAAGAGTCTGCCTGCAAACGTAAGCTCACCTCACGCAGCACAGCTTTATCCTGATAGCCAAAGGTAACGTTGTTTAATTCAATATCGTGGCACTCTGGGGGCAAAAGCTCTCCAGACATAATTGGCTCATGTAACAATTGCACAATTCGTTCCCCTGCCTGCTCGTGATAACGAAATTCTGCATAATTGATAAGCGCAACTGTTAAGGGCTCGAAAATTCGTGTACCAACAAGTAAGAAAGTAACAAATGTCATGAGATCAAGACTGCCTCCAAGCAATAAATGAACACCTACAATCACCATGACAGTAAGTCCTGCTCGTAAGCATGCAATTGCGCTCAATACAATCGGTCCAAGCAGACCCTCGATTAGGAGACTGCGCTTCATCAACTCTTTACATGAGTTCTCCAAACGTATAAATTTTTCACCAGTCAAATTATAGGCCTTAATCACTCGAATTCCGTGTAAATATTCCTGCAAACGATTACCCGCATCTATCTTGGCTCGCATATGCTGACTGCCAAGCTTGCGTTGTAATTTAGAAGTCATGAGCACTAGGGCGATCGCTATTGGAAATACCAAAAACATAGCCGACGCCATGCGCCAGTCTAATATAGACAGCCCGATCAGAGCAAGAAAAGGCATAATGAGTGCGCCGATCATCTGTGGAACAACATGAGAAATCCCATGCTCTACTAATGAGATATCTCCCATCATCATGTTGGCAAGGTCCCCTGGGTCACGTTTGTTTAAAAATCCCAGCGAAAGCTTTCTTACATGTTCTGCCAACCTTGTTCTTCCATCCACCGCTGCGTTATAAGCTCCACGAAATTGTGCTCGGTATGCCGGAAGCTCACACAGATATAAGAAGACCATGGACACCCCCAGACCTGCGCATACCCACCATAGCCTTGCAAAATCCATTTCCACACCTGAGCTGGTGAAAGGCTGGAAGATCAGACGTGCTACTTCTACCAATAGTATAAATGGCAGAATTCCTACGAGGTTAGCCAATGTGGTATAGACGACTGGTTTAATCAGCATTTTAGGATTACCCACTGTGATGTTGTGCAACATGCTCATAACCTATGCTTCCCTCCTCATCCATTCCGATCTGCCATTGCTCTGCGTCTATATACGTGCGCCACATTCGATTGTACAACCCTTTAGAAGCCAATAATTCCTCATGTTTTCCCTGTTCTGAAATACGCCCCTCATGAAGCACGATGATTTGATCAGCATCTCGGATGGTGGACAGTCGATGGGCGATAACAATAACCGTTTTTCCCTTAATCAGTTCTTTAAGAGCAAGCTGCATTTCGTATTCATTCTCCGGATCAGCAAAAGCCGTTGCCTCATCTAGCACAAGCACAGGAGCGTTTTTTAGGATCGCTCTAGCCACAGCAATACGTTGTTCTTCTCCTCCAGATAAATACACGCCACCTTCTCCGATCAAGGTATCGTAACCACTGGGAAGCTTGCTGATAAAATCATGACACTGCGCCGCCCGGGCTGCCGCCATCACCAGCTCTAAAGAGGCATGAGGACTTCCGACTGCAATATTATGAAATACGGTATCGTAGAACAAAAAGGTCTCCTGAAAGACAAACGCCACCGTATTCATCAGATCCTTACCTGCAATTTCTCTAATATCCACTCCCCCAATTCTGATCGCTCCCTCCCCTACATCCCAAAAGCGCGGTACCAGATTGGCAACCGTTGACTTACCAGCACCCGAGGGTCCCACTAAAGCCGTCACTTGATTCTGCTTTGCTGTAAAGGAAATCTGTGAGAGTATTTCGTCACCAGTAGAGATGTCAGAAGAGCTGTTAGTAAATTTTTCACTGGATGGATACGAAAAGCAAACATGATCAAATTGAATATCAAACCTACGCGGCTTCTGCGGATTTTCAGGCTCTGGGATTGGCTTTTCTGCTACTATCTGATCAATTCGCTCTACCCCCTCACTTATTTCCCGCAAGGTTGACGTCAAATACATTATTTTAAACATAGAAGAAGAAATCCCAGGGGCCATCACTAAAAAAAACAACAGTGTGGAAGCAAATGCGATGCTTTCTGGCTGACTACTCAGCAGGAAAACTCCGACAGGCAAAAAAAATGCCGCAAAAGAGCCCAGTGTCACCTTGAAAATCAAGAATCCCTTTTCCACCTGATTTGTAACATTCACACAATAATCACGATAAAGAATCATATCGACATGAAACTTGCGGAACGAATGCACAGTCTGTCCAAAAACCTTGATAGCTGGCATCCCTCTCACATATTGGACGGCGGAGCCATTCATCCTCTCCCGTGAGTCATAATAAAGCTTGATACTATCTTTCATTTTTGGGCCAGTCATGAGAAATAACTGAGCACCAAATCCAATTAAAATAGGTATCATGCAAGCAACCGCAAGCCAAATATTGAGGTAAAACATGACAATAATCATCAGAATCGTGGTAACCAGCACGTGGACTAAGTCAGGTAGCTGATGAGCGATAAATGTCTCTACCTTTTCTACATTTTGCTCCAGCGTTTTTTTGACAGCACCTGTAGAGGTTCCGCTCAACCAGCCCAGTGGTAATTTTCCAATATGGGAAGCGAGACGAACACGCAAACCGTACAAAATACGAAATGCCGCAAGATGCGAAGCCATTCCCCCTGCATACATTGTTACTAGACTCACGAGAAGGCCAAGCAAGGCGATAACACCCCAACGAATCATTAAATCCCCATTGGCCAAGACAGGATTGGAAGCATACTCCAATAATTCCTTTAAAATAAAGTAAACCGACGCATACGGCACCAGCATACTGATTGCACTCACTGTAGAGAGCAAAGCCGAGACGATTAATAATCCACGCTTTTCGCCCGCGATTTCAAGCAGTCGAGGAACTCCTGTTTTTTGCTTCATCCGATTCCCTCCCTTCTTTTTTTTGCCAAAATGAAATAAATCGTGTACCGTTACATAACAATGATAGCTGTTTGATTACATTTTCTCTGCCACTTGCCGGTGAAAGGCAACCACTTCACGGATTTTTTTCCATTGTAAAAAATTAGTCTGGAAACAACACAAAAAACCCGCCCCTATTTAGGCGGGTTTTCTTGCTGAGTAGGCACGAAGGGAGCCTGCTCTTGTCTTAAAATCACCTATTGGTCGAACATTCTCAAACCCGGTGTCTTTAAAAAGTTCAGGAAGAACGTCTGTAACATGATCTGCTGTAGTTTCAAAGCCATCTAATAGCTGCACGGTAAAAAACGCTGCCCTCATTACTACATTATGAGGCTTACCAAAGTCAATGATGTGCACTTCTCCACCCGGACGCAGGGTTCGCCATAATTCTTGCAGCGTACTACGCTTCATCTCCCGAGACAGATGATGGAAGAACAGACTAGAAAAAACATGATCGAGGTGATTATCCTCAAAGGGAAGCTCATACGACATTCCTTGTCGAAAGGTAAGAGCTACCTGTTGTTCCTCTGCCTTATTTCTAGCTATGGATAGTATGTTAGGATCGGCATCTAGTCCAATTACTTCTGCATGTGGCTGTGCCTGCTTGAGCATAAGAGTCAAGGTACCTGTTCCGCAAGCCAAATCCAAGATGCGTTGCTCTGGCATCAAATTCGCTTGACTCACAAGATGCCCTTTGAAGGCTATTTCCTTCATTCCCCACAACGAAGGGTCATACAATCGGGTCAACCAATGAAATTTTAAAGCCGGAATATAGTCTTGATTTCCTGTGCTTTTCATCTATTCTCTTCCCCTTCAACCTGAAATTTCCATTCCAATGCTTACAAGCAAGTTGCGAAAAACACATAGTAGCAAACCGACAACTTATTACTTAAAAGTATGGTAGAAACCCAACGGAGCGAATGATACATAACCTGGAAAGCGACTACTCTTTTGGAAATATTTCCATAATTAAATGATAGTGATAATCATTATCCTTGTCAATATTCTATTCCGTCCTATAATTCCAAATGACTATCATTCGTAAAAAAATGCAGATTACAAAAAGTAATCATGTATGCTATGAAATTCCTTGTTTCTCGCGCTCTCTTTATTCTGGAAGAAAAATACGATGGTTCATTTTTTCTGTTACGAATTCTCAAGGTTTCTCTAAGAAGTAGGTGCCAGTCAGAGGGCAGCGCTTGAAGTGCATGCTCTACTGCTTTATTCTTTGGAATAATTTCTTGATCCTTTAAGGTGTAATAAATGCGGCACAAGGTTACTACAGCGTCTTCAATCCACTCATCAAACAAGAAAAAAATCCGGCTTTTCCCCTTTTTGGCCCAATATTCATTTATGTTATAATGCATTGTCGCATGAACATCCTGCCACTCTGTAGCAATTCCTAATTCATTTATCCTTTTACCCGCAATCGTTATTCCATAATGCTTTAATGTCCACCACGTCACATGATTGCTATCCCAGTGCCCCTCTTTTTTAAAAACTCCACTAGCGCAGCATGGGTAAGGCTGTAAGGATTTATTATCTCGTCCAATGTCATCAAGGCTGATATACATACCGTCTAATTTTTGGGCAAGTGGATTATCCTTCTTTAGCTTATGATGTAGCTTGCTTACTCTTTCAAGCTCTTCGTGCGTTAATCTTCTTTTTACAATTGTCATGAAATCTATATCACTTTTATGCTCATCAAATGCTTGCAAAGCGATCGAACCATATAAATAAATCCCTTCTATCACATCAGTTAATTCAGACAGTAATACGTCACTATACTCTTGTAATAAAGGTCTAATCTTTTTTGGTATCTTTTCATCCATAGCTAGAATCCTCATTTCTTTATTAAGTACCTACCAAATAATACACCAAATATTTGCACTATTCATCTTTATTATGCTATATTTGATAAAATAATAAATTCATTTCAAAAGGAGTTTCATATGAAGCCGAATAAGAAGTAACGTGTTGTCAATTTCTTAAAAAAAGCACGAGCACCACCTCCATATCCACTCATTTTAGGGTTATGAAAATGAAATTATGGAGGAATCAATGATGAGTAAACCAGAAATGCATGTTGCTTTAGTCTGCGGGCCTGATTCTGATATGGATACACAAGCAATCCGAGCTACTTTGGAGTATTTTGGCGCAAGAGTCTTTACGTATTGGATAGGTAGACCAAATGATTTCACTGCCATCTTATCGGGTGAGGACTTATATCCCAATACTGACATGATTATTCTCAACTTCCACGGAGATGAAGGGAAATTCATCATGCCGGAGCTAGGAGAAGACGTGTATGATGCAGATGAGGTGCCGGGCAACTTTGGACCAGAGGAAATTTCTCGTTTTGCCAGATTGGAAGGGAAAATCGTTGTTGCTAACGGATGTTCTTTAGGTGATCCTGAACTGGCAAAAGCATTCCTACATTGTGGATGCCAAACGTATATTGGTCCAAACGACTATCCAGATGGAAATGCCGCGCTACTATTTGTTTCGCGATTTTTCTACGAGATCATCCAAAATAAGAAAAGCATTCAAGAGGCCTTCCAAGTAAGCAAGGCGATGGATGATGAAAACATGTCGATGTATCAAATCTATGAAAACCAGTAATAGATAGCTCATTATCACAAAACAAATGAATCTAGCATGTAAAAAGCCCTGATCTGCTTCAGGGCTTTTTTACGTCCTACAAATTATCTTGTCGAGATAAAAAAATCTGGGGATGTAATGGCAAATAGACAAGTTCAGGAGCTTGATGACCGTTCGGCCAAATGCCAACAAACGTAACTGGATGGTTCTTCAGGTACTCTTGTGCAGAGCTCGGTACAGATATCTCCGCTTTCCCAGATTTGGGGTCTATCTTTCTTATAAATGATTCTGCGCACAACGAGACCAAACGTAATGAGAATCACGAAAAGACCTATGAATGTTACATAGAAGCTGAATCTAGTTTGAATCCGCCCACCCTTTACATACATCAATCCACTCTATATATTGCGAGTACTCTTCCAACTCTTCTATCGTTAATTCAATGGCACTATTTGCACTACCGCAGGCAGGAAAAACCGTTGTAAAGCGTTTCAGTGATTGATCTAAATAAACATCAACGCCTTTATTGACTGCAAATGGGCATACACCGCCTACCGCATGACCAATTTGGGTTTCTACTTCACTTGCGTCAAGCATTTTCGCTTTTTCTCCAAACTGGCGTTTATATTTCTGATTATCAATTTTACCGTCACCTGCTGCAACAATCAGTATAACCTTGCTCTCTAATGTAAAAGAAAGTGTTTTTGCGATTCTCTGTGGCTCACAGTGTAAGGCTTGTGCTGCCAGTTCTACTGTTGCACTAGATTTTGGAACCTCTATAATTCTATCTTCCATACCATATTGTGCAAAATATGATTTGACTCTTTCTAGCGACATCTTTCTTTCCCATCCTTTTTACAGATTTTATTCCTTGCTAGGCAACAATTTCAACTCTTACTTTTTATTTGTACTGATTATAACACCCAAATCGTATGGTTAAAATGTTGAAATTGTATGCAAGACAATTATCAGGAGGCTCAATCAACATGCTAGTTAATTCATTTATAATTATCCTATGTCATGGAAACCAGATAAAAGGAATTTGAGTTCCCCATTATATCTCTCAATCGCAAGCTTATTGGAATACACCTGATAACAAAATTGCAGTGGACAGCTATGCTTATCCAAATCTCATTGAGCTAGCCATCATGCTGAATATTCAGCTCATCCCCGTTGTGGGAGATGCATTAGGAATGCTGCCAGATCAGTTAGATTTTGCAACACCTCTAAAATACGCCATACGTAAGCTCGTTCACCGCTTCAAAAGCAGGAACAGCAAAAAATCGATTATCCTTAGCATACAGGAAATCGACTTTTTGCTGTTTTATGATTTATTTAACGTGTTTTTAAAATGCTGGCTGTACCCCTCTCCTATTTTAAGGAAAGATTTAGAAAAATATATAACGCCAGAATTTTACTGAATATTTAAACTCTTAAAACTGAATAATACCAACCGCATTCAAAAAAACAATAATAATCGCAATTGGAGCAACAAATCGAAGCAAGAATGCCCAGCAAGTAAACAGAGTCTTTCCGTAGTTTCCACCTACGAAGAATTCAGCTTCTAGTATCTTTTTCTCCATTTTAAATGAAACGAAAATACTAATTAGCAAAGCTCCAAGTGGCATTAAAATATTAAGTGAGAAAAAGTCTACTGCATCAAAAATGTTTTTACCAAAGATGGTAATATCACTCCATATACCAAATGAAAGTGCTGACGGAATACCAACTAAGAAAATGCAAAGCCCCATTACCCATGCTAATTTTTTTCTTCTTTCTTGCTGTCCATTCGCTAGCGCTGAAACAACTGTTTCAAGTAAAGAAAATGCAGATGTTAAAGTTGCAAAGGTGAATAGTGCAAGAAATACGGTTAAGAAGAAGCTTCCAAATGGAATCTGGCTAAACACGGATGGCAAAATGATAAATAGCAATCCCGGTCCCTCTGTTGGTTCCATTCCCAATGAAAATACTGCTGGAAAAATAGCAAGGCCGGCAAAAAGAGAAACAAATAAATTCAATCCAACAATCGTTATGGCTGATCGTGGCAAGCTTTCTTTTTTATTTAAATAAGAGCTATACGTAATCATAATGGAAATCCCAATACTAATCGCAAAGAATGATTGACCCATTGCGAATAAAATACTTTCTGAAGTAATTTTTGAGAAATCAGGTTGTAAGAAAAACGTAACACCCTTCATTGCACCATCAAGTGTTAATGAACGAATAATAAGAGCCAAAAATAGAATGAACAATGCTGGTAGCATGTATTTACTTGCTTTTTCAATTCCATTTTGTACACCTTTTGATACAACAAATATCGTAATAAACATAAAGGCAAAATGCCCGACAATGGCCCAAACTGGGTTCCCAATTGTTTCTGTAAATAGCGCCGCATAATTTTGCTGTGGTGCAATAATCTGTCCTGTAATTCCTCTGAATAAATAGATTAATATCCAACCGCCAACAACACTGTAGAATGATAGCAAAATAAAGCAAGTACCTACCCCAAGACGTCCAATCCAGTGCCATCCTGTATTTGGTGCAATATTTTTAAAAGCTTGAATTGCTTGTTTTTGTGTACTACGCCCTATCATAAATTCAGCTATCAATAGCGGAAGGCCTATTAATACAGTAAACAAGATAAAGATTAAAAAGAATGCTCCTCCCCCGCTCTTTCCAGCAATATATGGGAACTTCCATATTGCGCCAAGGCCAATCGCAGAGCCTGCTGCTGCCATGATAAATCCTAATTTCGACGTCCATTGCTCCGTCTGTTTCATTACATTTCCCCCTAATTAAATTACTTTATATGAATAAACATATTATTGATCAAGCAAAAAACCTCCATTTCTTCCTGTATAAAATAAAAAAGGCCCAGCATCTCTTTTTATAAAGAGACGCTAAGCCATTTACTTAACGCGGTACCACTCTTATTGATTCCATAATGAATCCACTTAGTAGTAATCGTTTGATTACAAACCTGATATCGAAGGTTAGTCGTTAAGATTTACTAAGAAGTATACTTCCGTTCCACCTTACTGCTCCTAGGCGAGTTCAAGATGTTATTTGACTATGTCGCACCAACCCATAGCTCTCTGCACAAATACATGTCTTTACTATTCCTATTCATAGCATTCAATATTCCGAATATATTTCCGTTTGAAATTACTACGAATTATACTAAGGTATATGAACGACTGTCAAGCAAGATATTGATTTTTTTGTCGAAAAAAAATTTACCAAAAAAGAATTTCTCATTCATGAGAGATTAATTGATCGTCTCCTTTTCAAAGGGACATCCGATGAAAAAACTAGAATTCATTGATGTTCAAGCTGTCTAGCGTAACCATTCAACCTGACAGAAGGAATCTATCAGGTACAGGTAGAAGTTATTTTTAAGCAAGCAAAGACCCCACCAGAGCATAGCTCTACAAGTGGGGTGATAATCCGCTCGCTACTTTTTAGTTTCCTTGCTTCTTTCCAACAGCATGTCAACGATTAGATCTATCTGTCCAGTAATAGCGATTGGATCATAGCGATAAAACGTATCAAAATCGTTATAGAATAACGTATTGTTTTTAGACGCTTTTAGATTTTTCCAAACGGCTGAGGATTTTAATTGCTTTAATGCTTCTCCCTTTTTCTCAGGATCATAGGTTGTCAAGAACATGTAATCGGCAGCATACTGCGGTAGCATTTCCATAGATAGCTGTAGCGTCTGTTCCTCCGCTTTATTCTTGGCATGCGGCATTTTAAGCTTCAGTGCGTTATAGATTGCCTGTCCGCCTCGACCAGCGTTATCTCCGAAAATCCACAGCTCTCCCTTATCGGTCAGCTCATAAAGTCCAAAGGTAGCATTCTCGTCAATAACACCCTTTAGCTTCTGGCGACCCTCCGCCGCCTTTTTATCAAATGCAGCGATAAATTCCTCTGCCTTTTCCTTTTCCCCAGCAATGTCACCAAACAATCTAACTGTTTCATAGATGTTAGTGGCCGTCCCATATGGGATGTGCAGGGTAGGAGCAATTTTGGATAATGCTTCATAGTTTTCATCCTTCATAACAACAATCAAATCAGGCTTTAGCTGCAATGTTTTCTCTGTACTAATAGGCTCTCCGATATCAGTAGCCCCTTTGAGAAGATCGGTTAAGAACGGATTTTTGAAAGCAGTTGGCTCAACACCGACAACATTTGCTCCCACAGAAAGCAATTCCCCACCGTAAAAATCAGTAACGATTCGTTTTGGCTTTACAGGAATGTTTACAACTCCCTTTTTCGTTTCAAAGCTGCGCATTCCCTCAGCAGTTGTTTCCTTTTCCTTTGCTGTAGAAGCACTATTGCTTGTCGTACTACTCGTGTTGCCACAAGCAGTCATCAGAACCAACAGCATGATAAGCATCGCTGTAATGAAGAAGAATGACTTTTTCCTTAACATGGAATCTCTCCCCAATATGTACTAACAAGGTTTTTTTGATAATGATTCTCATTTTCGTAGTAAATGTATCAGACAACGATATCTAGTGTCAATATGCAGATACTACTGAATCACACAACCACACAACCCAAAATCATATTCCTCGTATTAGCTTTTCCGCCCTTTTATCCTTTTTCATTTCTCGACTTGAATCTGTATAATCAGTCCATGAGTCCAAAATTACTCTCGGCTCTGCTTCAATTATATTTTTTGCCTTTTCTAAATCCCCTTGTTTGAAAGCTACGATAATGGAGATTAAATCCGTACGATCTAACAATTTTACATGGTTAATCCCTGCCAGAGTCTCACATGAATCCGTATAGGTAGATGTTGCAATCAAAATGGACTTCTTCGCTTTATAAAATCTCATCGAGGAATATACCTCTTGCACACCACTAATTCCTACTAAATTATCAATCTTATAACGTTTCGCTTGCACAACATTGCGAACCCCAGAGCGATCTGTAAATACTAAGTCAGCCCCAAAGTCTCTGCTCCCGACTGTTTTATACACCTCTTTATAGCCTAATGCATGAAACAGTCTATACAAATAGATCTCAAATTCTGAGCCATCCAGCATGTTATCTATATCATGGATATCGATAGACAATGGATCAATATCATTCGTTATTTGTCTCGTATTTGGGGATTTTTTGAGGAAACTCCCGAATTTCAGAAATATTACAACACCTATAATCAGAATCAAAAGCAAGAAAAACATCCATTCCATCTTGTATTCTCCTATCAATGAATTTTCATAGCTACATATAAAAAAGTAACTATGATCTGCTTTGAGGACTAGTTTGCATCTACCAATAACCCCCATTTTAATCCTTGATTATTATATAACAAATGTAAAAATAAGTAACTTAAAAAAGAAAAGCACCTCAATGAGATGCTTTTCATCGTATATACATACCTACAGCCCTGCCACAGCAACTACTACCTTACTGTCACAAACAACCTAATAGTGTTTTGTGGCTCTTAATCCATGTAGGTAGTTTAATTCTTTATTATTATTCATTCTCCGTAACTTTAGAAATATAGTCTCCTGAAGCAAATGTTACATTATTTGGTCCGATTTTTTTATGCTCCCATTTTGACTTATTCGTTACTTTCACTTTATCTCCAACTTTATAGGAGTGAGCTTCCGTAAAGAGAACATCTACTGTCTCCGTTTTTCCTTCGTTGCTTTTGTATTCCACTGTAGCATAACCATAATCACTATCTGAATCTATGACCGTTCCGATTATAAAGTCTTCCGCTTCTTTCTCAGCACCTTTAGAAATAGAGTCTTCGGAGTCATTCTTCGTAACGTTGAAAATAGAGTTTTCGGAAGCAAACTTCACATGATGCAACCCGATTTTTTTATGCTCCCATTTTTCCTTATTTGTTACTTTTACTTTATCTCCTACTTTAAAGAAATGACCTTTTGGAAGAAGAACATCTACATTTTCTGTTTTTCCTTCGTTGCTTTTGTACTCAACAATCACATAATCACTGTCTGTTTCTGTGATCGAACCAATTATAAAGTCTTCTCCTTCCTTCTCAGCAACTTTAGAAATAGAATCTCCTGAAGCAAACATTGCATTATTTGGTCCAATTTTTTTATGCTCCCATTTTGACTTATGCGTTACTCTCACTTTATCCCCGGCTTTATAGGAGTGAGCTTCCGTAAAGATAACATCTACTATCTCCGTTTTTCCTTCGTTGCTTTTGTATTCCACTGTAGCATAACCATAATCACTATCTGAATCTATGACCGTTCCGATTATAAAGTCTTCCGCTTTATTCTCAGCACCTTTAGAACTATATGAAGAATATATATCAACTGAATCGCCTATATTTATATTTGTAAGCACATTAGCAGGCACATTTTCAGTAAAGATTGTAAGCCCCTGATTTGTTTTTCCAGTAACAATTCCTGTATATTTCTCCCTTTGCTGTTCGAAAAGAGTTTGTTGTGAATTACCTTCTGCAATAGAAAGACTCGAAGGGATAGCTGCACTCGCTGTTATAACCTCTAATCCTGGAAGGTTCGCCCCCAATAAGGTTCCGACACTTAATACGCCTGTTAAAACTAGCTTTTTCATAGTTGCATCTTCTCCATTCCTTATTTTTTTGCTAGATCTAGTCAAATTTTCATCTAATTCCCTTAAGGTTGTAATAATTATAGTTACACATTGTTTTTTAAGTCAACAAAAAAAACCTTACACTTTTGTAAGGGAGAAATGAATATAAAGACACAGATATATATAGTTCATTCTTATTGATACATCACTTTCGCTTCTTCTTTTCCTCCCTATTTCTGCAAAAAACCCCCTAAAAATATGTTCCATTTCACTATAAAAAGTCCCCTCCTAGTCAATACAGCAAGGTGTGTTGCTTCTTCCTGTCTACTAAGAGGGGAAAATATCAGAAACGATCTATTACTACTGCTCCACCCTCATAGGGTGATAGCTACAAATGACTGGCTTTCTCCATTTTGTATTTCCCTAGATCGTTCCCCTAAATTTTAAACTTTGCCAATAACCCCTGAAGCTCCTCAGCCATGTCTGCCAAGGAAGCAGCGGCATGGGTGATTTCCTCCATTGTCGCGAGCTGTTCCTCTGTGGATGCAGAAACCTCCTGCGTGCTTGATGCCGCTGTTTCTGCTACCTCCGTAATCATTTCCATGGAACTGACCATTTCCTTTGATCCCTCTGACAATTGTTTAATCGCTGCTGTAACCTCCTGAATTTGGGCTGTTACCTGTTCTACCGTTACTTGAATCAGTTCAAAGGAATTTCCAGCCGTATTAATCAGGTTGATCCCCTCTTCCGCTTCTTGGGTGGCCAAATCCATCGAATGGACAGCTTGATTCGTCTCTTCCTGAATGCTCATAATCAGCTTATCCACTTGTTCAGCCGAGTGGGTCGATTGCTCTGCTAATAATCGGACTTCATTTGCAACAACAGCGAATCCCCGACCATGCTCGCCTGCTCGTGCTGCTTCAATCGCTGCATTTAATGCTAACAAATTGGTTTGAGTAGCGATATTTGCGATAACGTCAACAATTTTACCGATTTCCTCGGAACGCTCACCCAAGCCCTTAATGACACTTGCCACTTTTTTAACTGTATGATTAATGGAACTCATCTGTTCTACTGCTGTCTGAATCGAATGACTGCCTTCTGTTGCTTTAACAGATGCTTCAATCGCTTTAGCTGTTACCTCTTCAGAATGGGAGGCCATTTGCTCTACACCCAGTGACATGCGCTGTACGGTTTCCGATGTTTCTTCTACGCTATGAAATTGCTTTTCTACCCCGGCGGCTAATAACTGGATTGTCGTGCTGATTTGCTCTGTAGCTTTGCTTGTCTGATCTGCATTTGCAGTTAACTCTTCAGCCGAAGCGGCTACCTGATCTGCACTAAAACCTACTTGCCCAATCAGATTGCGAAGATTAGCCTGCATCTGCTGGAACGATTGAGACAGTAATCCAATCTCGTCCTCCCCGTTCACGCTAATCGTTTCAGTTAAATCCCCTTCACTAATTGTACGGGAGGCCTTAATTAATCTTTTCAACGGTTTGGTAATGGAAAGTATGACGAAGATCATCAAAATTGTACCTGCAAGTAAAGCCACTGCAATAACAACTAGAGTTTGAGTAAAGATAGGCTGAGCTGCCTCTTGAATCTCGGAGGTGAACATATTTCCGGCTATCTTCCAGCCCGTTACTTTATTTGTTTCAAATGCGATAAACTCATTTGACTCATCTAGTTTTATCTGACCTGACTTCTTGGAAAATAATTCATCTTCCCACTTCTCCTTAAAATCAGTTCCGCTTTTTGTCGTGGGATGAACCAAATATTTGCCTGTTTGATCGATGATAAATGCGTAGCCCTGTTTCCCGATTTTAACCTGTTGAACGATCTCGGACAGATTATCTAAATTCAAATTTATTGCTATTACCCCGGAATTATCCTCAAGTGTTTTCGCAATGGTTACGACCACCTTGCCCGTGGATGCTGATACGTAGGGCTCCGTAATAATAACTTGTCCTTTTTTCGCGATAGCTTCCTGGTACCAAGGTCTATTTCTTGGATCATAGTCGGCAGCCATTTTCTGAATAGGCTCTTGTATCATTACTCCATCTTTGGTTCCTACGAAAACACTAACCAATTCGGAATGCAGAGCGTAATATTCCTTCAATCTTTCTCTTATGGGAGCTTGTAGGCCACCCTGTAAAAGTGGTTCGGTGATTTGCTTGGAAAAGTACGTGATATCATGGATTTTGGGATCAATCGTATCGTTGATAATTTGATCCAGCATATTAACACTTCTAATACCGAAATTGTTAATTTCCTCCTCCATTTTGTCTGCTGCAACTTGATAAGACATCAAACCAATTACGATACTTGGAATGATTAAAATAAGTGCAAAGGAGAAAATTAATTTTCTTCTAATCGTCAAAGTAAATGTAAATTTCCGTGCCATATTTTTAGGTTTCCTCTCCATGCATTTTTTTCGTCGTTTTAATGTTTATCGGAAAAAAAATTCACGGAGAATATAGCTATTTCACATTCTTGTTGTGGTAATAAATGACAGGCAAAAAACAGGATACCTACGGGCCTTAATGGAGTTCCTAGATGATCAAAATAAGGAAAAAAATGACACGTCCTTTTCCTCCTGAAGCTTAGAGAAAACAGCGTCGACCACACATCGAAAGTAAACCTAGTTCCTTACTTTTTAAAGTAAAAGATATTTTGAACTATTTTCACTCTCAATCTTGATAAACGATAGTTAAAAAATTATAATTTAACTTAAAATTCAAAATAAAGGCAGGGTACGTACATGGAGATATTAGATAAATATATAGAAGCAACCAACACCCACAACTTCAGTGAAGTGAAAAAATTACTGCATCCAACTGCCATTTATTACTTTTCCAATCACACCTGTACTACTCACCAAGAAATACAAGCATATTTTGAAACCGCTTGGTCCATCATCCAAAACGAGATTTATAAAGCCCAAGATATTCAATGGCTACATGTAGGTAATGACTCTGCAACCTGCACGTATACATATTGCTATGAAGGCTATATGAATGGCGAGTATACCAGCGGGCAAGGAAGAGCGACAAATGTATTCGTCAAAGAATCTACTGAATGGTTGCTTATTCATGAACATTTAAGTCCTTTACCTGCAAAAAAGCTCTAGAAATCTAGACCTTTTGCGTAGCTTTCGCCTATTCACTAACAGCGGCATTTGTAGCAATATACTCTCTTTGGAGTATCCCCATGTGAAAAATGTCGCTCCATTTTCCATCTCGAAAAATGTATTCTCGTGAAATTCCTTCGTGCTTAAATCCCACTCTTTCATATAAGGCAATGGCTTTTTTGTTAAAAGAAAACACTCGTAATGATACGCGGTGCAGGTTTAATTCCAAAAAGGCATAATCCAGTAGCAGCTTCATTGCTTCTGCTCCATAGCCTTTTCCCCAATACGCCTTCTCTCCAATGTCGATAATGCACTCAGCATTCCGATTCTTATAATCAATTTGAATGAGTGAGACGATCCCAATAGGGGTTTCCGACTCCTTTTCGATAATCATATAGCTTTTTGATGTACTTGCTCCCAAAATGACCTGATTCACAAATTCTTCTGTGCTATCAAATGTAAACAGATCAAGTGATGGATTGGTAGTTTGCATGACTTCCATATCATTTCTCCATCTATGATAGATAGCTACATCGTCAGCAGTCATTTTTCTAAAATACATTCTTGTGGATTGAAACAGCATCGCCTTACTCCCCCTTTTGCATATTGTCTGCTTATTTTTCTGCAATCGGACAAAGCATTTCCCTTAATGAAAACAGCAAAACCTCCAATTGCTCCTTCACCTTTGTTTTTTCTGGCCCCAAATGAGCGGTATCTAGCATTAAACCATCCATAAATGAAATGAGATAAAGCGAAATAGACTCAACTGGAATACGCGGACAAATATCCCCCTGCTCGATTCCTTTGCGAAAAAAAGCGATTATTACCTCAGTTAGCCGTTGATAGCGTGCGGTGACATAAGGATAGCTATCTCGATTCTTGCGGTAATTCGTTGATAAAAAAAACTCCGAATTAGCCAGCAGAAGAGATTGATCAAGCCTTTGCATTTCCTGCTGCTGCCGATTAACCCACTTGGTTATCTGTTGCCAGGATGTGCCGTTCTCATCTAGACGAAAAAACATCGCATCCTTTTCATCCTCAGCATGAAGCAGTTCAAGATACACATGCTCGATGTTATCGAAGTACGAATACAAAGCTCCTCTCGAAACATCTGCCTCGTCCATGATGTCTTGCATCGTCGCTCGTGTATAACCCTTTTCCACAAACACCCGTTTTGCCGCCTGTAACAAATCCATTTTCTTTTGTTTTTTGTATTCCTCGCTTACTCTTGGAGCCATAGTGGTTCAAGCCTCCTATAAAATATACACTGTTGTCGTTTTTGTTGGTAAGTTTATTATAAAAGACATTAATGTCGTTTTCAATAAAAAGAAGGAAAAAGCTCCCATTCAATTTTGCTCTATAAAAAGAAAAAAGAGCAGCTATATCATCGCCGCTCCAATATCCTATATTTTATTCTAGATGGATGCTTAAGGTTGTCCCATAAATTCTGTAAGCTTTGCAAAATTACCTTGCTTTCTCATACCTTCTATCATTTTATTGATTGAAGCTTTCGAAAACTGGAAATTTAACTCTAAGGTAGAATAGACTAACTCCTGAGTTATAGTGGATGCATCCAAAATATGCGCAAACTCTGGAACTGAGTCTCGTATTTTTCGGTCATACTCAGCGGTAATAAGGTCGCCTGTTAGCTTATCAGAAAGTAAATAAAGAAGAATATGAAGCTTAGATTGCTGGTCAGGTGATACGTTCTGTTCGATTAGCCAATCATAGTAGGTATGTTTTTCGTGCAATAGGGTTCCCCCTCAGCTATTCTCTAGGCTACGAACCAGAGAAGCCACTCTATAGCAACAACAATCTCCTGGATTGTTCCATCAGAAAGATTGGAGTTGGCCTTCAAAAAGTTCCTTAGCTGATCTTTTAGATAAACAATAGCGTATTCTTCCTTTTGTTCCCATCCTTTGATGATTCCCTCCAGATGATCTGCTATTTTATTAGACCATCTTTTAAAGGATTGAGCCGCCGTAGGAGATAGCTGACTAATCGCTCTTTCTAACGTAGCGCCCCCTTTTCTAATGTGTTTAATGACTATTTGTACACCTTCTTTTGTAATATGAGTCTTCCATCCATAGGTCCCTACCTGTTGTGCCCCGACCTCACTGTTCGGTACTACTACAGCCTGCTGTACGGAGGATGTGGTTGATGCTGAAACAGGAACTGCTAGAGATACAGCCAATAGTGACGTAGACAAAAGACTTACAATCATTTTTTTAGATTGTTTACGCATAAATCTACCTCCATCCCAATGTAACTTACACCATTATCATAATTAGGTAATAATTGTAAGTAAATGGGTCTTATCTACCAAATGTTAACCTTTTACTATTCGAGATTAACATTTAGTATATGTAATTTATATATAGTATTCGTTAACTGGTGCAATGTGACTAGATTGAGAGAAATCCACCTTGTTTTTTTAGTCATGCAAAAAAACATGAATGTTTGATTCATGCTTGGTTTTCCTGTTTTTATGCCAATTTATGATTACTACTCCTATCACCATAATCTAGTAGATGAAAGCTAAATACCCTTATAGGAAAAGGTGACATTTTATCCACATTCATATACTTATACTAAACAAATAGCAATTTTTCCATCGTCGTTTTTTTGCTTAATCCAAATAGAACAAATATACTTCACTACCTATAAATACGATTACATTCCTTTAGAGTTAGTTTGTAAATAAATGATAGAGGTGACCAAATACATATGAATCTGATCCATTATACCCAGTGAAATTAGTAGCGGGATATTTTCCTGTTTTCAGTTACTATTTTGGTGTTTTATGCTTCACATTGTCGATGTAAAAACTCCGTTTGCAACAAGTATATGAGGATACTTGCGCAGCTTATCGCTGTCATGTGTTATAGCAACACTTCAAAAAAGCTATCGCATTCTTTTTTATCGGTGAAAGTATGTCATATTTTGTTTAAAACGAAACAGGGTTTCTCCTTTTTTATTTTGAAGGAAAACTTCAAGACATCAGGCAAAATACCATATAGGAGGCAATAAGCGGTTTTATCACATATAGTGGATTTTCTGGAAATAACGCATCTTGAATTGGTTATTTTTGTAATATTTGTTATAATAAAACAAAAAGGAGGGTGATTCTTTTGATGAAAAGATTTTCGTTAGGCTTATTGGCACTTCTTACTACCTTAAGCATGACAACATCCGCTTTTGCATCAATTGAGAGCACGACGACTTCTCCTATTGAACAAAGCACGGAATATACCTACACCTGCCATGGAGTTACCTTTGCTGGCCCCAATCCATTGAGTGAGCATCAATTGGAGAGTATGTATGAGAGCATGATGAATGAAATTCGAACATCAATCATCGACGGGCCTGGTGGAAGTGCAGAAATTGTCTATGGTCCAAAATACGATTATTACGACCATAGTGCCCACAGAGAAATGGCTGACATTATTGTTTCTTGGGTGGCAGAAAAGATTCCGATTCCAACAAAAAAATTAAAAAAGGCACTATTAGGTTGGACTATTGCGAAGCTTTCCGCATGGAGTAAAAAAGCATTAGCTGATACTTATGTTGGATATTGGGTTTGGAAGGTACAGGATTCTGACATACAATCTGATATTTACTACGAAACTGTTGTTCATTACAAAGATGAGAATTTTAAGAAGCCGAAAAAAGTAGAGTATTACGAAATAGACCGAAAAAAGTGGTAATCCATATCTAAAAATGGGAGTATCTCTTTCGTTTTTAGGAATTGGGAGGAACACATATGAACCATGAAAAAAGATACTCCATGTTTATCTTTTTTGTTTTTATTAGTATATGTATAAAGCTGAATTATTGGATCGATTTCCTATTTACTAACTTTTATCTTGCATCAATAATTGAGCTATCCATCTTTTTTCTTATCCTTACATTCTTCGATTCGTTTCTGACCAACGCAGTTAAGCGGTTTTGTGAAAGGTTTAACATCAGACTTGTTTATCTTTATCTAGTCTACATTGTCTTATATTTGGTTGTGTTTGGAGTAATCATTCCTTTACCCACCTGATTCATTCCTAGGCAAAATATAATTCATTCCACCCATTGCTTTCAACAACGGGTCAGCTTATCCCTCTGCTGATCATAAGATGAACTAAATGATAATAGTCCAATCCTACTCCTTCCTTAGGTTGTCCTCCTGTTTGTACTTTTTCCATGTAGCATCAACAAGCCTCGTGCCTTCTGCTTTTTCATGATAAAATCCTTGCAATACCTCCAATCTCTTATTTCACTCAATAGTCCCTTACATCTAAGGTAGCTATGAGTGATAAAATGAAAAAAATGCGTGCAGAAAGGAGCTTATCATGGAAAAAGCCACACTGGAAGCCTATTGTCTGAAGCACCCAGGAGCAATTCATGATTACAAAGCAGAATGGGAAGCAGATCGTTATCAGGTAGGAGGAAAAATGTTTGCAATGCTTGGTGGAGATTCTAACGCAAAGCCTATCCTATCCTTAAAATGCGATCCAGCTCGAGCCGAACAGCTACGAGAAACATATGAGGGGATTATTCCTGGTTACTACTTGAATAAAAGTCATTGGAATTCTATTTATTTAGATGCCGATATTCCTGCTGAATTGTGGGAGAAGCTGATTACTCATTCTTATGAATTGGTTTTTCATAAGCTACCTAAAAACATTCAAAAGAAATTAGTAACATAGTGCTGTCAAAAGGACAAAAAAGCTACTGACAAAGTATGCTAGTCAGTAGCTTTTGCTTATTTACCGAACGTGGACTTGGATACCACTAACATTACCACCGTCCGCTCTATCAATCGCTCTATCAGTAAATATAGATACGGCCGGTTTCCCTGGACTCTGAAATACATAGCCTCCCCAATGATCACCGCCATCAACCTTATACCCAGTAACATCTATTCCAGTTATGTTTTTGATGAGCGGTTTGCCCACTGACATTGCTTCGTCTATTGATTTGATACTATAACGATCAGTATCATAATGTACATTATACACTTGACCTGTTTTTGCTCCAATCTCAACAGAATATTTGTCGTGATACTCATCTTCCTTATTGGAGAGCGTCCACCTATCTTCTTTTTCATCGGAGGCCTTGTTTGCATGATTAAATGAGAAATCATTTTTATTTGAAAGTTTCATTAACGCTTTTTGAGCTATGGTCACATACTTTTTATCCACATTATCCAGATTGTAATCTAAAGAGTAACGGATCACTTTATTTGTATTCAGATCGACACTAACCCTCTGGTTTTTAACTTCTGACTTAAGAGTCATGCCTGTTCCTGAATTGTTTTTATAAAGACGGACCGTTTGAAAATTATCATGAAGATTCGTTTCCTTAATCCGATTTCGTGCTGTCTCTACATATTGTTGATAGATATTCGGCAGCTCATCTATATTATATTCAGTCGTGACGCTTATAACCTCTGTAGTTCCAGCTTTAAACCACACGATTGCCTTTCGATCCTCTGTCTTTAAAGTATAGGAATCAGTGTGTTTATCCAACTTTTCAAAATGAAAATCCTTATTAATCCCAAACGCTTTTTTTATTTCTGTTTGAGCAGCCGTAATATACTTTTGCTCTATTACATCCTTATTTCCTGTTGTGCCTATTGAAGAAGAGGTTTCTACTGAAGAAGAGAATGGCTTCATCCAGATAAAAGCAAATAACGCTACACATGTGATAAGTCCTTTTGCCGCCCATCCCAAATATGCGTTCCGTCTTTTTTGTTTTTGCATCATTCTTCTCTCCTTTCGTATGTTTTCTACTATCACTTGCTTGCGCTCCCAAGAAAGGTTCTGATTGGGGAAATGATTTAACTCTTCCAATATCATTTGTTCATCTTGTGACGGCATCTTGAATCACCTCCGAAACAGGAACATTCCGTTTTTTTTGAACAGCTTTTATCGCCCTATGTAAAGTGAGATTTACTTTGGCTTCGCTCCAGCCCAATACCTCCGCAGTCTCCCTACTAGATAATCCCTTGATACCACGCAATATCAGCACGTCCCTATAAGATCGTTTCAACTGATTGATGATGTTATAGAGAAAACGTTTATTCTCGCTTAATTCTAAAGATTCTTCAGGTGTTTTATCAGGTGAAACGAGATGCTGCAGGAATATATCCGGCAGCCAGCTTATTAATTTTGTCTTACGCTTTTCATCAATGGCGACATTTCTAGCAATGGCAAACAGCCATGTTTTGGGATTTGCAATCTCGGTATAATGGATAGCCTTTAGGGCACGAATAAAGGTCTCTTGTACAAGATCGTCTATATCCGTCCGACCCGTATAATAGACGAGAAAACGATATATATCAGTGCTGTATGCTAGAAACCATTGTTCAATACGTGCTCCAGCATTGTCATCCAATTGTGTTCCACCTCCTTATCACTGTATAGACGGAAGAGCTTCTGCTAATCTTTCACTTTTATTATAAAATTTTTTTCGGCTCCTCTTCTCTTGCCGGGGTATAGGGTATAGGCTATAGCGCTGTACGATAAATCTGGAAAATCATTTTTTCACCAAGTCATTCATGTGAAACTTTACAATGAATTTCCTCATTTTACTTGCTATTTTATAAAGCATTTACTTAAATATAAATGTGTGGGCAAACATGTGATGTAAAGCAAGTCCGCTTTGTTCTTGTAATATTTTCATAATCTTCATTTAACATGCACAAATGAAATACATAGGTAAAGAAGGAATAGAACAGCATACGCTTCTCTAGTTTACAAAACAAGATGAGAAGCACAAGAAGACTTCTTGTTGAAGACAAATAATAAAAAAGGGGAAAAGGTTAGATGAATTTTTTAAAAAAGATATTCGGCGGCAAGAACAACGGAGAAAAATCAAAGGATGGCACTACGATTTACAAATATGAAGAATCAGCTAGCTATTCTCCTCCAGCTCCAATGGAATATGTAGAGGAAATCGTGGAACATTTTGAAGCAGTTTTTCCCGGAAGAGAAAGCAGTGTTTTTCATGAAATTATATCTGATACCATACATATTGATGTGAATATATTGAAGCCCACAGAGGAAGAGCCCTTTTGGGTCCTATATACTACCGGTATGAGTGATTTACCAATGACAATACCAGACGAGGTGCAGGAGCAGCTTGATGATCAAATCGATCGAGCAGAGGTTATGATGTTTCTGCCAGCTTCTTGGGAATTAACACAGGAATCGATGCAGGATGAAAGTAATTATTGGCCGATCAGATTGATGAAGCAGATGGCTCGTTTTCCTCATCAGTATAATACCTGGTTGGGATATGGACATACCATCCCCAATTATCAGGACTATGAACCATATGCAGATTCAACTGGGTTAAACGGAGTGGTTATCTTCCAGTTAAAAGAGGAAATCAGCGTCATTCCAACAAAGGATGGCAATAAGGTTACTGCCTATTTCCTGCTGCCTTTATATAAAGAGGAAATGGAATATAAATTAGAGCATGGCATGGATGCGTTGATGGAAAAATTATCGGAGTTAGGAGATGGAGTGCTGGTTTTGCAGCCGAATAGAAGGAATACTTGTGGGTAGTTTAGTTAGGTATCAAGAGCAAGGTCTTTTTCGATTTTGATTTACATGCGGAAAACTACTCAAGTTATGTTTGGCAGTCATATGTTATTTCTGGTTTATAAAAATAGGCAACACGAAAAGCCCTTGGGATTCAGCGAACCATTAAACTCCTGATTAACTCACGTTTTGTATTTGTCTTTTCTGCCTTATGCAATTGCTCCGTCAACAGCAGAATTGAAGATTTTTTTAAGCCCTGAACATTTGCATAGCGTTCTAGTTTCTTAAGTGATGGCTGCTTCTTGTTATTTTTTTCGGTTAGATAACTAACAGAAAGATCAAGTTCCCTACTCATTTCGGTAGCTGTATATCATGGTGTCAGGAGACTATTCACCACAGAAATTCAGGGATACTTCCCTATTCTAACACCCGCTAATTTTTTTAATATCATTGCTAGCCGGAGCGACCGCCCCCGAAAAATTGAATAAAAAGGTGTGAAGTGAATACCACATTAGAATCATTACGGTCGTTAACCAACGTTAGTAATAAAACCGGTTACACCCTTAACGTGGTGAAAACCGGTTTCTTATAACTTCCTATTTGTTTCTATTGTTCTCTAGTAACCTTTGTAATTAACCATTCTTCGTTATATTTAGTCATAGTTAAGTTTTCGGTGTAATTTGTTGGTTGCTCGTTTTCTTTTGGAGATGAGCTAACGGTTACAACCAAACTATATTCAGTATCGGAAATTTTTTCGATTTTCGTATCTACGATATGATCAAGATGTTGATCTTTAAAGATGTTGAGGTGATCTTCTTCAACATCTTTCTTTGCTTCTTCCCCGGTTACTTTCATGAGTAACTCTTTATCACCTTTATACTCTGCTTCAATGTATTGAACAGCTAAATTCTTTAGAGTGGATTCGACATTTTGATTCATAGTAGATTGATTTCCACATGCTGCAAGTAACAAAAAAGAAAGCAATAAGGTAATAAACGGAATTAGCTTCATTTTAAATTCCTCCTTTAATCAAACCACCAGTCTTTTACTCCTCTGTAAATCTTATTAGCAATCTCATCCTGTCCTGAGTTTGACTTCAAATATTTCAAATCAGAGCTATTGGATATAAAACCTGTTTCAGTCAAAATTGCGGGCATTTTAGTTCCACGTAAAACGGCCAAGTTACGGTTGTCTTCGTATGGAGATTTATAGTCGCGTAGGACATCGATAACTCTGTTGTGGACAAAATCGGCAGCCTCTCTACTTAATTTAATATGATGATTGTTAGGATATATTACAGTGGTTCCTTTAACACTGGAATTTGAACTGGAATTGATATGTACACTAATGAAAATATCTGCTTTTTTTTCATTAGCAAGTGCATATCGTTTATCAAGATCAATATACTTATCTGTTGTGCGAGTCATATATACGGTGGCATTTAATCTATCTTCGAGATAATCTCTGAGTTTTTTTGCGATCTCAAGATTCAAATCAGCCTCTTCCGTTCCGTCGCTTCCTATTGATCCAGGGTCTTTTCCACCATGACCGGGATCAATAACTATGACTGGATCAGCATCTGGCTCATTTCTCATAGGAGACACTTTTTGTTTCTTATTTTTTTCTTTAACCTCAGGATTTGGACGTTCAAAAGGAACTGAGAAATCGTACATATCAAGATATCCTATTGGTGCACCATCAATTAAAAATTCTACTTCTTTGATATCGTCAAACTGATAAGCAGTTCCCAATAATGAGTCAAGAATAAACCCAACATTGTGGTTGTTTGTCAAGTTATCCTGAAACTCTTGATGCAGATCAATCGTGAGAAGAATGACTTCCTCATTTCAAAATCTTTACATCTGATACATAATAATTATATTCAAACTGTTTATCTTACCTTTAGGTTTATTTAACTTCCTGTTTGTTCGTTCCGTCTGTTTTTACACGGTGAAGATTTGCTTTTTGCCTACCTTCCCAATAAAAAACCCATCCTTTTGCGATATTTAGTCGTTCTACTGTATCATCCAAAATCTTTGTTTTGTTGGTACCATCTATCTTAATTTTATATAATTTGTCGTGGTCCGAGTAATTGCTGTAATAGATCCAATCATTGTAAACAATAACTGAATTAATTTGATCATCAGTTAGTTTCGTACTTTGTGTACCATCGATCTTCATTTTATAGAGCTTGAAATCGTCCAAACTGTTTGCGTAATACAACCAACCATTTGAGTAGTTTAGAAAGTTAACATTATCATCACTTATTTTCTTTTTATCTGTTCCATCATTCTTAATTCGATAGAAGGCACTATCATCGTTCCCATTCCGATAATAAATATATGGCTCCAATACCAATAGCTGCTCTGAATAGTCATCTGTGATTCGTTGCTTAACAGACCCATCTGTTTTCATCTTATACATCACAGGCGTATACCCGGAATAGTCCGAGTAATAGATCCAGTCATTAACTACATTAATATAGCCTGAGGGTTCCTGGGTTAATTGGGTTTTGGAAGTGCCGTCCGTCTTAATCTTATACATTAGAGCGCTTTTATCTAGCGCTCGATAATATATCCAATCACCCACAACATTTATATCATAGGCTTGATCATCTGTTATTTTTGTAGGAGTTGCTCCATCCCTCATCTTGTACAACTTATTTTGATCGGATGTGTTAGCATAATAAATCCAATCATCTTTTGAACTAATGAACCCCATGTTTGTGATATTACCAACAGTGTTTCCCAGCGAATTGTTACTTACCACGCTTTTACTGGTACATCCCAAAAGACTCACAGCAACTAGAGTTATCGCAAAGAATGAACTTATTAATCTCATGGTTCCCTCCTAAAAATAAGTTCCCCTTGAGCTGAGAATCCAAGGGGAATTTGTATTACTTATTGATCGGACGTTTCTTCGCTGTACCGTTCATTGTACGGGTTAGGTACAAAGCTTTCTTCATCGACAGTTGATCTTACATCTAGATTTCTTAGTGGTTCAACATAGTTAAGAGGATCTACAGGTTCTGATTTATTTGAAGACGCAACTGCAAGGATACTTGTAATAAGTTTTTTCTTTTTCATATTCAGAACAACCTCTTCTAATAAATATTACCAACAGTGATATTTATTGTAAATATTTTGCGGAAATTATTATCTAAATCAAATTGAGACAACTACACAAAGAAACACACTTCTGACTACCACCCCAGAACTCTGTGAAAATAAGCTATTTCCTCTTTAGGGGTGGTAGTCACAACTAATTTTTTTGAGTAAAGGTTCTCTCTCCTGTTGGTGTGATGTTTGACTTTTGTTTTGAGACTTGACTGCTGACTTTTGAAAGTCACGATATTTCTGATTATTGTTTTTGTTCCGTAAACAATCTATAGGGTCTGAGTCACTCCACGCTAGCATATTATTTCCTCCTATTCAGATTTTTTCATCGTCTCTCTGAATATCTTTACTTAGTTTGACTGAGTGCATAATCAAGGAAGGGAATAGCTGAAAAATGGCTATTTCAAAAGGGTTTTGTAGTTTTCTGTAGAGCTTATTCTACGTTGACAGCTAATTGCAACGAGATATTCATCCAGTTTCTAACTCAATTGCAGCACTTCTGGACTTGAAAAATATCCTTCTTGGATAAATAATTCTACTAACTTCTGGCGCACGACTTCAAGATCGTCATTCTGTGATACAGTGGTAGCACAATGTAGTGATTGGAAAGAGGACGCGTTCCTGTACTGTGGGAATGAGGATTGTCCTTTTCGATTTCAAGCTCGTTATCAATTCCCCTTCCTTATTAACCAATATTTACTAATTAAACTATACATCAGCTTTCATCAAAACCCTGACTGAGAAAAATGTATAAAAAGTTAACGCGGTAAAAATGGTTTAATACTTATATTAATCTTTTATCGGAACTAGACATCAAAATAACATAAAAAAACGTTTATACGGAGGTCTCTAAACATCCGTATAAACGTCATAACAGGTGCAAGCGCTATATGATTAAGGGACATATATTATGTTTAACCAAAAATCGGAAGGTGAATAAGAATAACTTGGCTCCTTCCACACTTAATACGATTACCCACCTACACCATGTTGATAAGCTATAATTGCCATGATAGCTACATGAAATCCACTAATTAATCTGGTTGACACGGCTAACGAAAGTAAAGGTTTCTTCATCCTCACAACCTCCATCCATAATTTTTTTAAAGTAATCTATTTGTTGATCTGATGCATAATCTTTATATTTCCAAAACAATTTCAAAGAACGTTTATACTCCTCATGATGATTGGCGATATCAGCTAAAGCTATACACCTTCATATATCATCTATCCCTGTTCCAATGCGAGAATTTTCAAATTCATACTTAGATTTGTGATACAGATATCTACTAACATTTATAGGATCTCTGTAGGAATCAAAACTAATGATTGAGTCAGAAAAACGCTCAAGAATGTCATCTATTGAAAATTTAAATATATTAGCAGATTGCACAATAGTTATTAGTGCAGGTAATATTTCTTCTGAATGATTTTCAAGAAAATCTACATAGTCGGTCAAAATATTTATATTCCCTGAAAACAAATCTAAAGTGTATACATTTGCTTTAGTCCCTTCAATATTAGTTGTTACTAGCATTGAAGGAACAACACAAACAAAAATCCTTCATTATTTTTTATGAAATACTAAAATTGGACATAGCTTCGCTAGAGTACTGTATCATCCTCTACCGGTTTTCGAACCAGTTTGAGAAAGTTCATACCGTGGTGGTACGTCTTGTCTTAACTGTACGCTCTAAGGAGTCGTTAAGTGATAGGGTCTGATATTACTGTCAGTTGGGCTTATTCTCTTCTCTAGACTATTATGAGAGTTTAGGAAGTCTATAAACATGAGTCTGATGTGTTTCCACTTTTAGTTATATCATTTGACTTTGTCAATTACGGCATGCCTCTTTAGAGACCCCGATCCGGTTAAGCAACTCACGAAAGGTGATTTCGAGTAATTCCATACGTTTAAAGGTGGTATCAGCGACGCTGGTACTACCCCAAAGTAGAGATAAACGTTGTGATATAAAAAACGCTCGAATGTGGGGATTCGAACGCTTACTTACTTAATGCCTATGTTCAAACTGTTAATCCTACATTTGCATCTATTTAACTTCTTGCTTATTAGTTCCATATTACATTGAGCTCGGTCAGCAGAGCTTCCTGATGAAATGTTTCGCTCTTCAAAAGACACAGACATGAGCCTGCCTTCTCTCTCGGGGTATCGATATGGTGTCCAATCGTAATCGAATCATGTTTGCCCCATCGCTTCCAGACTCTCTGGAATAATCTGACCGCCATCAACGATGATGGTTTGGCCCGTAATATAACCTGCCTCCTTCGACGCTAAAAAAAGAGCGGCATAAGCGATATCTTCGACGCTTCCGAGCCGCTTGAGCGGGATGGACGCCGTCATCGACTGCAAATAATGATCTCCAAGGCCATCCAAGCCTTCCGTCATTATGTTGCCGGGCATGACGGCGTTAATGGTAATGCTGTAACGCGCGAGCTCGAGCGCCGCACTGCGCATGAATCCAAGCTGAGCGGCTTTGCTTGCGCCGTAGTGCGACCATCCAGCATAGCCGGTGGCCGGCCCCGTAATCGAAGAGGTAACAATGATCCGACCATATTCCGCCTTCTTCAGAAAGGGTAGGCAGGCTTGAACGGAAAACAGAGTCCCGCGAGCATTCGTGTTCATCACCTGATCCCACTGCTCGCCGGTCATCTCCTCGATCGGCGCATTCGGAAAAATACCAGCATTGGCGCACAGCACGTCGTTCCCCCCGAAAGTACCGGCCGTCTCGCTCGCAACGCACTTCATCGAGTCCAAATCGGCGACATTGCCCTGGAAGGCATGAGCAATGCCTCCGTTCTTCCGGATTTCCGCCGCGGTTTCCTCCGCTTTCGTCAGGCTGCGTGCGACGACCGCGACTTTCGCCCCCTGTGCGGCGAAGGTTCTCGCAATTCCTTTGCCGATTCCTTTGCTGGCTCCGGTCACTACGACCGTCTTATCCTTCAGTGGTGTCAGCATTCAGTAACACTCCCATCATGTGTTAAATAAGTTATATTTTCCTATTTATTGGATTTCTTATCATCGTACTACAAATCCAAACGTGGAGGCAACTTGCTGAGCAGCCTTTTTTCATCTAGCGAAGGAACTGCACTGTATCACGGATTTGACTTAAAATAAGGTTTGGGTCACTAATGTCGAGATCCCTTGTAAGTGTTTTGTACCCTTGTTTACCGCTCAAATAAAGCCGTACGACTGAGCGATATCATATCTTTAGTATTGAAAAAACGCCCGGATTTGAAGTTTCGAACGCACAGCACGATTCTCAATCCATTTTCCCATCAGTGAAATCTCCTCCTCTGACGGGAATGAATAATCTAAATGACTCATTCATCATGCTGAAGATAATGCCAAGGGATTTTATAGGTGGCCAAACCAAATAAGCCTTTCCCTATTTTTATTGGAAGGCTTATTTGTAAATCAGCGATTTTAGTTTTATTATACCTGAGCTGCTTTATTACCATTAAATCGAAAAACATATCCCAAATGATAATCATACCCAATCCCCAACAGCATGATCTTTATCTACTCTCCTGCCCTTTTTCGAATTGATAATTGTCACTGAATAGATTGTCATCATGGCAAGCAATGATAAGGATATCGTATTTCTCATTAGCCAAAATCTTTTTCAAGCTGAAATCCGAATAGTAGCGATTGTCTAAAACGGTTAGTTTGTTAAAATGCTGTGCCAGATACGGCGTAATTGGATTCATGTAAGAATCTTTTATCAGCAGGACCTTTAATTGATTATTGGCTTTTGGATTTTCATAAGCGATTTTTCGTTTGTCCCCACCATATAGGATCTTATAAGAATAATCGCTTTGACCATGTTTGAAACGATAAAAATCATGAAAGTTCGTGATAACTTCTTTGCCGTCCGTGCTAATAGCCTCAAAATTCTTAAATGTAAACGGCATTTTTGGTTCATAAATCGGCGTTCTATCTGCATTTTTCGGATTTACAGCATAATTGATTTGAGTATTGTAACTACCTTTGAAGTTACCTGTTGTTAATGTAGAAACATTGAACTCATGTAAGGACATTGGCTTGCCTTCGAATTTGGAGGACTTCTTAGATAGCTGCGTAATCATTTCCTGATAAGCTATGAAAGCGCCTTTGATATTCCAATGATGGTCGGTTTCGAAGTAAAGCTCTTCCAACTGCGCCTTTGTAAAGGTATCGAACTTTTCTCCCACGTTAATCACATTTACATCTTTATCGAGTTTAGACAAGAAATACTCTTTCGATTGAGCATAAGCGTCAGTTTGAAAATATTTCGGATATAAATGCATCAACGCTTTGGTCCTTGACGGATTAAAGACAAAGTATGCTTCTGTTTTTTGATTTTTGGCGAATGTAACCGCGTCGTTCAATTTTGCCGTCGCAGCGTCGAGTTCACGCTTATGAACGACCTTGTTGGGAATTGGCAAAATCCATTTATTGTTTGTCACTAC
>ENA-UOTW01000027-UOTW01000027.1-synthetic-metagenome-genome-assembly--contig:-NODE-27-length-57208-cov-37.630273_pt1 | contig 57208 bp, 60 predicted proteins | sample MGYA00238141_ERZ746978 | MGnify/ENA primary metagenome ERZ746978 (study PRJEB28755, sample SAMN02352454) | synthetic metagenome | study: EMG produced TPA metagenomics assembly of the Artificial... | reverse complement strand
CGCACTTCTAAGCCGTAGGTCATTGGTTCGAATCCAATAGGGCGTGCCATTAATTTTCTTTATTTTCAATATCTTAAATATTCGTAGATAACAGACGTTGTTTTTTCTTGGTGCCATGTGTCGTAAATGTACCTTAAAATCGCAACGTATTAGCTTCACGGCGCTCATCTTCTTATACAAAACCAGCATTAATCGATTTGACAGTTCACGCCCTAAAAGTTTAAAGCACACACATGTATTGAATTAATACAGGTCTTGTTTCCTTCTTCATACAAAAGAAAGCTGTAAGAAAAGTATAGGTTACTCGTCCAAATAACACGACAGTAATTTGCATAATAAGGAAAATAAAATGAAAAAATGGTTACAACATTTCCAACAATCTCATTTGGATATCACTCTTTTACGTCTTAGCGTTATTCTGCTCTTTTTTATTTTTGCTAATACTAAATGGTTTGAATTTGAAGTAGAAGCTCTGAAACCAATTATTTCCGCTAGCTGGTTAAGCTTTCTTTACGACTTATTTGGTGTATATAAAACAAGTTATTTATTAGGGATTATCGAAACTCTGGCTTATCTCGGCTTAATTATCGGATTTAGACAGCCTAAAGCAGGGTTATTAGGTAGTGGCTTAGTCCTTATCACAGCACTTGTCACAGTAAGTCTATTACCGCAATTAGGGTTTAATGGGTTTATTTTTAAAGATATTTTATTAATTGGCATCGCACTCGTTTTATTTAAATATGATTTAAATCGTGCTTACCCTCTTTGAGAACATGTACAATCTGGTAAGAAAAAATGGAAAGTTAAACCCTTTCCATTTTTTATGTTTCAAGTTTTATCAAGGCATTATTTCACAATTTCGCCTTTGGCTTGCAAGTCTGCATGATAAGAAGAACGCACAAACGGACCGCAAGCAGCGTGTTCAAAGCCCATAGCTTGTGCTTTATCACGAAACTCATCAAACTCTGCGGGAGGTACATAACGTGCAACAGGTAAATGATGGCGACTTGGTTGTAAATATTGCCCTAAGGTTAACATAGTCACACCATGATCGCGTAGATCTTGCATCACTTGCAGAATCTCTTCATTAGTTTCACCTAACCCCACCATTAAACCTGATTTGGTCGGAATATGTGGAAACATCGCTTTAAAATCTTTAAGCAATTTCAAAGACCATTGATAATCTGCTCCTGGACGAATTTCACGGTATAAACGTGGTACATTTTCTAAATTATGGTTAAACACATCTGGTGGATTATCTTTCAATTTATCCAACGCTTGCTCAATTCGCCCACGAAAATCAGGAACCAAAATCTCAATTTTGATATTTGGATTGAGCTGACGAATTTCTTTTACACATTCTGCAAAGTGACCCGCACCACGATCAGGCAAGTCATCACGATCCACAGAAGTAATCACCACATAACGCAATTTCATGTCTTGGATTGTCTCCGCTAACTTACGTGGTTCTTCAGGATCCGGCGGTAAAGGCTTACCATGCGCCACATCACAGAAAGGACAACGGCGAGTACAAATTGCCCCTAAAATCATGAAGGTTGCTGTTCCGTGATTAAAACATTCATGTAAATTCGGGCACGATGCTTCTTCACACACTGAGTGTAAACCATGACGACGCATGCCGTTTTTAATGCTATCAATTTTGGCAGAATTCGCAGGGAGTTTGATTTTCATCCATTCCGGTTTTTTTAATAATTCCTGATTTGGATCGATATTTTTTACCGGGATAATGGACGTTTTAGCAGCATCACGGTATTTGACACCACGTTCCATTTTAAAAGGTGTACCCATCTTGGTTCCTTAACTTCTAATGACGTTTGAAAGTGCGGTCGGTTTTCAACAACTTTCAGAAATGTTAAAAATTTGTTGCATTATATCCTAATAATTGTGCAAAGTGTGCAACTAATTTCGGTGCGACTTTTTCACAGCTTGCTTGTTGAGGATCAATGAAATCCGCTAACTGGCACATTTCTAAACCGGCATAACCACAAGGATTAATAAAATGGAATGGCGATAAATCCATATTAATATTCAACGCCAGACCATGAAAAGAGCAACCCTTACGAATTCGTAAGCCTAAAGAACAAATCTTCTTCTCATCAATATACACACCAGGTGCATCCGCTTTAGGATAAGCGTGAATGCCATAATCTGCTAAGGTATTCACCACCGCTTGTTCAAGCGCGCTCACTAATTGGCGTACATTAAATTCATTACCTAAGGCTTTTTGGCGTTTAATATCAATCAACACATACATCACTTGTTGCCCTAAGCCATGATAGGTGATTTGTCCACCCCGATCAGATTGCACCACCGGAATAGTCGTTTGTTGCAATAAATGTTCTGCTTTACCTGCTTGCCCTTGGGTAAAAACCGCAGGGTGTTGAACGAGCCAGATTTCATCTTGTGTATCCACATCGCGTGAATCAGTAAAGGTTTGCATTTGTTGCCAAACCGTTTGGTAATATTGTATGCCAAGTTGGCGAACAAGTAGTGGGGATAGATTAGGCATTTTTCGTTATAGCACCATTCTTACGCCATCAATTTTGGCAAGCTCAACATAAAGCACTTCGACTTGTTCAATGTGCTCTGCAATGATATCAATAGACACCGAATTGTAGGTACCTTTGCTACTTAATTGCTGACGCGGATTGTAATCCCCTTTTGCATATTTTTGTACCACAACCACAACATCATCTATCAGATCCGCACGATTCGCTCCGACAACTTTAAAGGTAAAAGCGCACGGGAATTCCAATAGATCTTTTAATTTCGCTTGCGGCATCTCATTGAGTTTTATGATTTTTTCTGTCATTGTTCCATCCTACTCTTTATCAAAGATGAACCGCACTTTTCGCTAAAAAGTGCGGTCATCAAATTGCGGTTTCTTGCTTTTCAATATGGGGGGAGTTTTTGATTAATCAAACAAACTTTTTACAGTTAGGACTAACCAATCCCAAGCCTTACCAAAAATACCGCCTTCTTGGACTTCTTGCATCACTTGTAAATCAATTTTCACGATGTCTTTACCCTCTAATTGATAAACGACTTGACCCACCACTTCACCTTTCGCTAACGGTGCTTGCAAGTATTTTTTATTGAGTTCATAACGGGCTTTTAACTCAGTTTGTTTGCCTTTCGGGATCGTAATAAATCCATCTTGTAATACCCCTAAAGACACTTTCCCCATGTCACCATAATAAACAGATTGCTCAGAAATTGCTTTACCCGCTTCAAGGGTTTTAAAAGTATCAAAATTCGCGAATCCCCACTGCAATAATTTTTTACTTTCGACTTCACGTCCTTTAATAGTTGGTACACCCATCACCACCGAAATCAAACGCATATTGTTTGCGTTGGTCGCTGAAGCAACTAAGTTATAACCTGCTTTATCCGTATGTCCCGTTTTAATGCCATCCACTTGAATGCTTTTATCCCATAACAAGCCATTACGGTTATTCTGTTTAATCTTATTAAAAGTAAAATCCTTTTCCGCGTAAATTTTATATTCTTCCGGTAAATCACGGATTAAATGCGCACCAATAATCGCCATATCGCGAGCAGAGGAATATTGATTATCCTCATCTAAACCATGTACCGTGGTAAAATGCGTATTTTTTAAGCCAAATTGTTGCGCATATTTATTCATAGCGTCAACAAAGGCAGGTACAGAACCAGCAACATGCTCTGCAATGGCCACAGAGGCATCATTACCTGACACAATAATCACACCGCGGTTTAAATCAGACACAGACACTTGCTGATTTAAATTTAAGAACATTTTTGACGAGCCAGGAAAATTCTTTCCCCATGCACTTTCGCCAATCGTCACTCTATCCGCATTATTGATTTTACCTTGTTTTAAAGCATCGCCAACGACATAACTGGTCATCATTTTTGTTAATGAGGCAGGATATTGGCGTTGGTCAGGATTCAATGCAGCAATAACCGCACCCGAATTATAATCCATTAAAATAAAGGTTTGCGCATTCAATTGCGGCACCGCAATCCCATAATCAATATCTTGCGCCAACAAACTTGGGGCAATACATAAGCCCGTTATCAATGCGATTTTACTTTTCGTTACAACTGTTTTAAACATACTCTCCGTATCCATCTTAAATAAGGTTAATCGTCAAAGGTGTACACAATTAATGGTTTCGAGTAATTCAATTTTCTTAATTGTGCTTTGACGTCATTGACTTGAGATTTATCGCTAAACGGTCCAAAGTAAATATCAAATTTATCCTGATTTACTGTGATGTCCGCACGAATATCCTCACGCCTCAATTTACTAATTAATTTTTCAGCTTGTTTTTTTGAATCTAAATTAAGTATACGGATTTTATAAACCGTTGTATATTTTTCAGGCTTAGTGGTCGCTGCTTTTACTGTTTTTTCTTCAGTATGTTGTGTTAATTCGACCGTATCCTCTCCTTGCAGTAACATATTGACTGCCTCTTGGTTCTTGGCTAATTTTGCCAACGTCGCACTGGCTGCGCCTGAAATTCGCCCTTGTCTATCTAACTGTATCAGTTCCACACGCACATGACCAACACCACTACCAATTAAGCCGATTTCTCGCGCTGCAGCACGTGATAAATCAATAATTCGACCTTTTACAAAAGGTCCTCGGTCATTAATACGCACGATCACTTTACGTTGATTACGTAAATTCGTAACCAACACATAACTGTTCAAAGGAAGCGTTTTATGCGCAGCCGTATATAAATTTTCGTTGTAAATTTGACCACTCGCCGTTTTTCGTCCATTAAATTTTTTATGGTAAAAGCTGGCGATACCATCTCTCGCATAGCCACTGGCCTCTTTGGACGTTTGTGTGCGATAACTCACCCCCTTCACCACATAATGATGTGATTTGGTTACGGGTGCTTGATAGATCAACTTCGGGCCTTGTAAACCATAAAGCTTCTTTGCATCTATTGCTTGAGCACTCATCACATAGAATATGCAACAAAGTGCGGTCAATATTTGAAAAATTTTTTGTTTCATCATCGTTCAGTTCAATTATTAAGAATCACTATCTAAGATAATAAATCGTTTAATTAGTTCCCTTTAAAAAATGTTCTTTATGGGTATGAATGGACATAATCAGCCCAAATCCTGCCATTAAGGTAACAAAAGATGTGCCACCATAACTGACTAAAGGTAAAGGCACCCCAACTACAGGCAAGATCCCGCTAACCATGCCAATATTCACAAACACGTAAATGAAGAAAATCAGCGTAATCGCGCCCACTAAAATTCGTCCAAAGGCGGTTTGAGCGTTGACTCCGATCATCAATCCGCGCCCCACAATAAATAAATAAATGGCCATTAAAATCAGAAAGCCGATCATGCCATATTCTTCACTTAATACCGCAAAAATAAAATCCGTATGCGGTTCAGGTAAAAACTCCAACTGCGACTGTGTTCCTTCCATCCAGCCTTTACCACTTAATCCGCCCGAGCCAATCGCAATTTTTGACTGTAAAATATGAAATCCTGCCCCTAATGGATCTTTTTCTGGATCGAAGAGTGTTAATACTCGCGTTCGTTGGTAATCGTGCATTAAATAGAACCACATAATCGGAATAAAGCAAGCCACCCCGACAACCGCAATCAGAATCAACCACCAGCTCATTCCTGCTAGAAAGACGACAAATAGCCCCGATGCGCTCACCAAAATCGATGTGCCTAAATCCGGCTGAATTGCCACTAACAATGTCGGAACGAGGATTAAAATCAGTGCAATAAAGGTCTGACCCAACGTTGGTGGCAATGGTCGTTTCCCAAGGTAAACCGCCACCATCAAAGGTACTGCCAGTTTTACAATTTCTGAGGGTTGGAAACGAAATAACCCCAGATCTAACCAGCGTTGTGCCCCTTTACTCGTCGTTCCAATCACATCCACTAAAATTAATAAAATAATACCGACACCAAAAAGCAGAGGAGCAATGCGCTGATAAAACTTCGGCGGGAATTGTGCCATCACCAACATGACCGCAAAGCCTAAGGCAACTTGGATCAAGCGGTTACGAAACATCGCTTCATTCCCCCCTGACGCACTATATAAGACCAGTAAGCCATAACCGGAAATTACGATCAATCCGATCAACAGCCATAAATCAATGTGCAATTTGCGCCATAAAGACAGCCAAATATTCTTTTTATGCATTATTCTGAGTCCTCAGTTGCTAACGAGTCAGCAGGAGATAAACGCGATATTTGAGGCAATCGTTGCGTTAAATAATAATCCATAATTTGACGCACCACAGGCGCTGCCACACTGGATCCCCCTCCCGCATTTTCTAAAATAATCGCCACCACCATTTTAGGATCATCATAAGGCGCATAAGCAGTAAACCAAGCATGATCATGCAATTCTTTTTTCAATCCACTCGCATCATAAGTTTGGTTTTCTTTCAAACTAAAGACTTGCGCGGTCCCTGATTTGCCCGCAACACGATAACTGGTTCCAATAAAGGCTTTACGTCCCGTGCCATTCGCAGCATTGACCACGTTATACATGCCTCGCTTAGCCGCGTCCCAGTAAGCCGCTTTAGGCTCAGTAATATCTTCATATAACAGTGGATCTTGATAAGGTTCAACTGTACTGCCCTCCACACTTTTCATTAAATGTGGTGTATGAACTTTCCCTTCATTGATTAAAATACTGGTGGCTTTTGCCACTTGTAAGGGGGTGGCAATCCAATAACCCTGCCCAATCCCAACGGAAATCGTATCGCCTTGTACCCATGGGCGTTTATGGCGCTTTTGTTTCCACTCACGACTTGGCATAATCCCTGCCGTTTCTTCCTGAATATCAATCCCTGTCGGCACACCGAAACCAAAGCGTTTCATCCAATCGGATAAACGATCAATGCCCATGTTATAAGCGGTTTGGTAAAAATATGTATCAGACGATTCCACAATCGCTTTATTCAAGTCCGTATGCCCATGCCCCGTTTTTTTCCAATCCCGAAAACGCTTGGTAGTATTTGGTAGAACCCAATAGCCAGGATCAAAAATGGTCATGTTTTGTGTAATCACATTTTCATGTAATGCTGCAACACCAATGAACGGTTTGACAGTCGAAGCTGGCGGATAAGCACCTTGTGTTACGCGACTATATAAAGGACGGTTTGGATCATTTAATAACCGTTTATAATCTGCACTGGATATACCATCAACAAATAAATTGTTGTCATAACTTGGCGTGGAAACCATCGCGAGAATGCTGTTATCTTTTGGATCTAGCACCACAACCGCCCCTTTTTGCCCACTAAGTAAATCAGTAATATAACGTTGCAATTCTAAATCAATGGTCAAATGAATACTTTTTCCTGCAATCGCTGGCTGTTCGCGTAATTTACGGATCACTTTACCGCGGTTATTGACTTCCACTTCTTCAAAGCCCGTACTCCCGTGTAATTGTGTTTCGTAATAACGTTCAATGCCCAATTTACCAATATCATGTGTGCCTGCGTAATTTGCAAATTTCCCTTCTTTTTTTAGGCGTTCAACATCTTTATCATTAATTTTCGCGACATAACCCAGAATATGCGTTAAGGGTTCTCCGTATAAATAATGGCGTTTAAAATACGGCTTCACTTCTAAACTGGTAAAACGGTATTGATTGACCGAAAAACGGGCTATCTGCTCCTCAGTTAAGTGTGGTTTCAGTAAAATAGAGGTGTAACGCGAAGCGCGACGGCGCTCTTTTTTGAAATTTTCAATATCCTCTTCCGTCAGCCCCACGATCGCTTTCAATTCTTCAAAAGTGCGCTCTAAATTTTCCACTTTTTCAGGCACAATATAGAGACCAAAAAAGGTTAAATTTTCCGCTAACAATTTGCCATAACGATCATAGATAAGCCCACGAGTAGGCGGAAGAGGTAACAATTTAATGCGGTTACCATTTGAACGAGTCTGATAACTGTCGTAATTGACGATTTGTAAATGGTATAAATTGGTTGCCAAAATTGCCGTCAGCACCCACACAAAAATAAATGAAACTAATGCTCGGCGGGCAAATAAATTGCGCTCCGATTTTTTATCTCTAATCAATTCTTGTTGTGGTTTAGCCAACAATTTTTTTAACTTTTTCATTGAATCACAGCATTATTCACGATGATATGGATGATTCATGGTCACAGACCAAGCACGATATAAACTCTCGGCGACCACAACACGCACGAGCGGATGCGGTAGCGTAAGTGGTGATAATGACCAACTTTGTTCTGCTGCTGCTTTACATTCGGCAGACAGCCCTTCTGGACCACCAATCAATAAACTGAGATCACGCCCATCGTTTTTCCAGACCTCTAGCTGCGTAGCCAACTGCTCCGTAGTCCAAGGTTTACCGGGAATATCTAACGTGACGATACGGCTTTTTCCACACGCGGCTAACATCGCTTTGCCTTCTTGTTCTAAAATACGTTTAATGTCCGCATTTTTACCGCGTTTTCCGGCTGGAATTTCAATAAGCTCAAAAGGCATCTCTTTGGGAAAACGACGTTGATATTCTTCAAATCCCGTCGTCACCCAGTTCGGCATTTTGGTACCCACGGCAATCAGTTGAATCTTCACTGATTAGCCCCATAGTTTCTCAAGTTGATACATCTCTCGACTGTCTGCTTGCATAATATGCACAATCGCTTGCCCTAAATCAACGACGATCCAATCTGCCGTTTCTTGTCCTTCATCGCCAAAGGTTTCAAATCCTGCTTGTTTACATTCCGTAATCAAATTTTGTGCCAGCGAAGACACATGACGACTCGAGTTGCCAGTACAAATTACCATATCATCAGTAATCGGCGATTTGCCACGCACATCTAAGCGTAAAATATCCGTGGCTTTTAAATCATCTAATTTATCAATAATAAAATCGACTAAGGTATTCAAAATAGGCTTTCCTTCATGATAAAAAAGTCGCAAATTCTATCACGACTTCAATGGGCTTAAAAGTTTCGTTTTAGACTGCGCTTTTTCTGAAAAGTGCGGTTTGAATTTGCACTATTTTTGCTGTTGTTATTGCCACGCTTGATCCGATACGGTTTTGGCAAGGTCAATAACGCCGCCACATCATATTGACTGACAGGAATACTATGTGAGATATATTCTTCAATTGCGGGCAAATTCATAGCATATTCTTCACACGCAAAACTAATCGACACTCCACTCTCACCCGCACGCCCAGTACGACCGATACGGTGTACATAGTCCTCGCGATCATCTGGCAAGTCATAATTAAACACATGCGACACATCAGAGATATGTAAACCACGTGCAGCCACATCGGTCGCCACGAGAATATCCAAATGACCTTCGGTAAATTGCTTCAACAGTGAAAGGCGTTTTTTCTGTGCGACATCACCAGTGAGTAGCCCCACACGGTGACCATCTGCCGCCAGATAGCCCCAGATGTCTTCACAACGATGTTTCGTGTTAGCAAAAATAATGCAACGTTCTGGCCATTCTTCTTCTAACAACGTGAGCAACAACGCCATCTTATCTTGATTTGAAGGATAAAAAAGTTCTTCTTTAATACGATGTCCCGTTTTTTGTAAGGGTTCAATTTCTACATATTCCGGATCATTCATATCCTCAAACGCCAATTCGCGCACTTTATAGGATAAGGTCGCAGAAAATAGCATGGTCAAACGGTGTTGTGGCGCTGGGCATTTACGCAATAAATAACGAATATCTTTAATAAAGCCAAGATCAAACATCCGATCCGCTTCATCTAACACGACCACTTGAATTTCGTCTAAACGCACAATGCCTTGTTTCACATAGTCAATCACACGTCCAGTGGTGCCAATTAAAATATCAACACCTTGCTCAATGGCTTTGAGTTGTTTCTCATAGCCATCGCCGCCATAGGCAAGTCCTGTTTTTAATCCTGTGGCTTTCGTAAGTAACGCTGCATCATTATTGATTTGAACAGCAAGCTCACGCGTTGGTGCCAGAATCAAGGCGCGTGGCTGACGTCCTCCTTTATCGCCTTGTTGAGTTAATAAATGATGAAAGGTCGCTGTTAAAAACGCCATCGTTTTGCCTGTACCGGTTTGTGCTTGTCCAGCCACATCTTTTCCCGCCAAACTCATCGGCAAAGAAAGTGCTTGAATCGGGGTACAGTAATCAAAGCCTTTTTCTTGTAACGCAGCAAGCACCTGATGGTGCAAGGGTAAATCAGAAAAACGAAGTTGCGATAAATAATTATTTTGCATAAAAGAATAAATCTGTGAGAAAAATTGCGTTAAGAATAGCACGAAGTGATAAAATCCCCAAAAAATGACCGCACTTTTTCACTTTTTTAGTAAAAACACCGTACTAAAACTAGACACCCATAGGTTTTAGTGATAATTTACGCACATTCTAAAAAATCACATATTCACCTTTTTTATTCTTTATAATCAAATCAATAACAACCCTCAAATATTATGCATCTTACAGAACTTAAAAATAGACCCGTTTCTGAATTAGTGGAACTCGGTGAAGGTCAAATGGGCTTAGAAAATCTAGCTCGCCTACGCAAACAAGACATTGTCTTCGCAATCTTAAAACAACACGCTAAAAGCGGTGAGGACATCTTTGGTGGCGGTGTGTTAGAAATTCTACCCGATGGTTTCGGTTTCTTACGCTCCGCTGACAGTTCCTACCTTGCCGGTCCTGATGATATCTATGTTTCACCAAGTCAAATCCGTCGTTTCAACTTACAAACAGGTGATAAAATTGAAGGTAAAATTCGTCCACCTAAAGAAGGTGAACGTTATTTTGCGTTATTAAAAGTCGATCAAGTCAATGACGACCGACCTGAAGTGTCCCGTAGCAAGATTTTATTTGAAAACTTAACCCCTTTACATGCGAACTCTCGTCTCAGAATGGAGCGAGGTAACGGCTCAACGGAAGATCTAACTGCCCGCATTTTGGATTTAGCCTCCCCGATTGGTAAAGGGCAACGTGGTTTGATTGTGGCGCCACCCAAAGCCGGTAAAACCATGTTGTTACAAAACATCGCACAAAGCATTACTTACAATTACCCTGAATGTGAATTGATCGTGTTATTAATTGACGAACGTCCAGAAGAAGTGACTGAAATGCAACGTTCGGTTAAAGGTGAAGTGATTGCTTCGACCTTTGATGAACCCGCAACTCGCCACGTACAAGTCGCTGAAATGGTGATTGAGAAAGCAAAACGTTCTGTTGAGCATAAAAAAGACGTGGTGATCCTCCTTGACTCAATTACACGTTTGGCACGTGCTTATAACACCGTCACTCCGGCATCAGGCAAAATTCTTTCTGGTGGTGTGGATGCTAATGCGTTACACCGTCCAAAACGTTTCTTCGGTGCAGCACGTAATGTTGAAGAAGGTGGTAGCTTAACCATTATCGCCACAGCACTCGTAGATACGGGCTCAAAAATGGACGAAGTTATCTTTGAAGAGTTCAAAGGAACCGGTAATATGGAATTGCATCTTTCGCGCAAAATTGCCGAAAAACGCGTTTTCCCAGCCATTGACTTCAACCGTTCAGGCACCCGTAAAGAAGATTTACTCACAAGCCCAGATGAACTACAAAAAATGTGGATCCTACGTAAAATCTTACATCCAATGGGCGAAGTGGAAGCGATGGAATTCCTCATTGATAAACTCATGGTCGCCAAAACCAACGATGAGTTTTTTGAAATGATGAAACGTTCATAACCTCATCACAAAATAAAAGCCTCAAAATCAATTTTGAGGCTTTTTCTTTATTCGACAATCTGCTTATTTGCTTCTTTTTTTGCTTTGTTACGCCAAAGCCCTTTCAAGACAAATCCGAGCGCCAACAACACAACCACCAGTATTTTCCAAAATTTCGCCACAAAAGCCGTTATCACAGCAAATAAACCAAGTTTTGTTAAAGTAATACCGCCAATTAAGCTCGTTAAGCCATGTTCATAGACTGCATCTGTAGCTGAATCAAAATCAGCATAGCGCTTTCCTGTATTAAAACGAATCCGTGATAGTAAATCTTGCGCAATATGTTGTTCCGCTTTAATCCGATCCTCGCCTGTAATAAACCCTAATTCAATATAGCCTTCACGACCTAACACATAAGTATTGTAATTAATGGTATTATCCAACTCAGGATTGGCATAAGGTCCTACTTCTTTTAAATTAACCGCCCAAATCAAACGGTTATTTTTCTCATCATAGGTCGGTTTTTGAATCCAATCTACCATTTCAATTTCTGCGATACCTCTCTCGCGGCGAATTTTATTTTGTTCTTCATCTCCTTCACGCAAAGCAGTAAAAAGTGCTTGAGCATCCCACTTACGCGCCTCTTTATCAGATACATAGCCCACATCATCGAACAGAATATCTGCTATCCATTCGGAATCCTCATTATCTTCCATCACAATACCAAGACGTCCCAAGATCTGATTATTGCCGATTAATTCCATATATTGATTAGCTTCTTCCGCTGGTAGAAAAATCATCCCTGCCGGCAAAGCGAAAGTGGCTTGATCCGCTAAAGGAATAGTTGCAGGACCTTCAATGGCTTGTGAAAAGAGTTGCTCATAAAGCCAATCTTCTTCTGCGCTATTCTCTGCATTCACATGCCAGCTCAATCCTAATAGTAAAAGTGCGGTCAATTTGATAAGTATTTTCATGAGTTGTCGATTCCTAAGTGCCTACTGAATATCAAGGTATTGATTATGCTCAAGTAAAAAAATGCAGTCAATAAATTACTTTATGACCGCATGGGAAAACAGAAAAAGAATACTTAAATCAGAATTTGTGCCAAGGTATATCCTACACAACAGGCTGTCACCACACCAATTAATCCCGGCACCATGAAACTGTGGTTAAAGTAATATTTACCAATTTTGGTTGTGCCTGTCACATCAAAGTTCACGGTGGCAATATCAGATGGATAGTTCGGGATAAAGAAATAACCATAGGTTGCCGGCATTAATCCGATAAGTAATGGTGCTGGTAATCCCATCGCAATCCCTACTGGTAATAACATCCGTGCGGTTGCTGCTTGGCTGTTAATCACCACAGATACCGCAAACAAGGCAAAGGCAAATGTCCATGGATAGGTTTGTACCATTTCTGTAATACCCGCTTTAAACGACGGCATTGCATATTGGAAATAAGTATCACTCATCCAGGCGATACCGAAAATCGCAATGGCTGCAACCATACCCGATTTAAATACCACGCCATTTGGTACAGTTTGGACATTGGTTTTGGTCACCAATAAAATAATCCCGCCAAAACCGAGCATCATCATTTGAATAATTAATGACATAGAAATCGGTTTTTTCGCTTCACCAATAGTACGAATCTCAGGGAACATCGCGATAATTACAATAGTAATTAAGGCTAATAAGAATAAATAAACCGCATGTCTTGCCGCTGGAGGCAATGTTTCGTTTAAAGATGTACTCGTGGTATTTAAAATACGATCACGCCAAACTGGATCTTCTAAACGACGTTGATACTCAGGATCAGCCTCGAGTTCTTTACCGCGACGTAAGCTATATAAAGACAATGCAATCGTGCCGATTAAAGTCGCCGGTACAGTCACAGAAATGATGCTTAACAAGGTGACATGTTCAAAACCCGGTAGGGCAACGATTTGTGCTAAATAATACACCACTGCCGCAGAAATTGGGCTCGACGTAATCGCAAGTTGTGAAGCCACAGAGGCCGCAGCCATCGGGCGTTCTGGACGAATTTTATTTTTTAATGCCACATCACCAATGATTGGCATAATCGAATAAACGGCATGACCCGTACCGAGCATAAAGGTCATCGTATATGTCACTAAAGGTCCCAAAATGGTGACACGCTTTGGATTACTGCGTAACACTCGCTCTGCGATCTGCAACATGAATTTTAGCCCGCCCGCGGCTTCTAAAATGGAAGCACAAGTCACGACTGCTAAAATAATTAACATCACTTCAATCGGTGGTGAAGTTGGAGGCATGCGGAAAATAAAGACTTCAATTAATAAACCAATACCAGATACCACACCAAGCCCGATCCCGCCAAAACGGCTACCCAAATAAAGGGCGACCAGCAGGAATAAAAACTCTAAATAAAGCATAAATATACCTCTAAAATGTTATAAAAAATTCTAGAAACAATCATACTTGATTTCTCTTTGCACACAATCGTTTTCATTCTCTTTGATGTAATTTTTTATAAGAATTAAACAATTTTTTGGTTTAAATCAAAGAAATGAAATTGGCTAAAAAAGGAGGGATAAGAAAAGGCATAATCAGAAGAGAAAAGAGAAAAAATTTAGGCGGTGATAACACCGCCTAAATACGAATTATTGATTGTTTTGAACGTAATCGATCGCAGATTGAACTGTCGTGATTTTCTCAGCTTCTTCGTCTGGAATTTCGATATCGAACTCTTCTTCTAAAGCCATGACTAATTCAACAGTATCTAAAGAATCCGCACCTAAATCTTCAACGAAATACGCTTCAGGTTTAACTTCGTCTTCTTTAACGCCTAATTGTTCAACGATGATTTTTTTTACGCGTTCTTCAATGCTCATTTGTTTCTTCCTATGTTTAGTTTTTCGCTCACTGCGATGAGTTAGTAGTGTATATATTTTTTGTAAAGTTACAATGATTTTTGTCGGTGGTCAAACCTTAAAAGCATTTTTCAAAAAACACATACAGTGAAAATATAGTTACGTTACTTCATATACGCTTAAAGTGGCGTAACCAAGTTACATGCGAGGGGGATTTTAACATTAAGCAAAAAATTTGGCTATGCTTTTATCCCCTAAAATCTGTAATTGCATTATGACTATTAGTTGGTATACATCCCACCATTCACATGTAATGTAGTACCTGTAATATAACCTGCATCATCCGAAGCTAAAAAGGCGACCGCTTTGGCAATATCTTTTGGCTCACCTAAACGCCCTGCTGGAACTTGAGATAAAATACCGGCTTTTTGCTCTTCTGTTAACACATCTGTCATATCGGTTGCGATAAAACCAGGCGCTACTACATTCACAGTAATACCACGCGAAGCCACTTCTTTTGCAAGCGCTTTACTAAAACCAATCAAGCCTGCTTTTGCAGCACAATAGTTAGTTTGACCAGGATTACCCATCGATCCGACTACCGAACCAATCGTAATAATGCGACCAAAACGCTTTTTCATCATAGAACGCAACATGGCTTTTGATAAATAATACACCGAAGTTAAATTAGTTTGCATGATATCAAACCATTCTTCATCTTTCATGCGCATTAACAGATTATCACGTGTAATGCCTGCATTATTGACTAAAATATCAATCTCACCGAAATCTGCTTTGATTTTCTCTAGCGTTGTTTCAATCGAGGCAAGATCAGACACGTTCAGCACAAGCCCTTTACCTTTCTCGCCTAAATAGGCAGAAATACTTTCTGCGCCTTTTTCAGACGTTGCCGTACCGATAACAAATGCGCCTTTTGCACTTAATTCTTCTGCAATCGCACGACCAATACCACGCGTTGCGCCTGTTACTAATGCAATTTTACCCTGCATTGAATCTCCCCTTTTTTAATGAGTTAAGCGAATAGTTCATCAACCGCATTTAATGATGTCAGATCATTAACCGCAGTAGCTTGTAAATCAGCGACGATACGTTTTGTTAACCCCGTCAAGACTTTGTTTGGACCGACTTCAACTAAAACCTGCACACCATCTTTTACCATACGCTCAACGGTTTCTGTCCAACGCACTGGACTATATAATTGACGAACAAGTGCGTGACGAATTTCACTATTTTCGGTTTCACACGCGACATCCACATTATTGATAACCGCTGTAGTTGGTGTTCTAATCGCAATATTATCTAAAGACACGGCTAATTGATCTGCTGCTGGTTTCATTAACGCACAATGAGAAGGCACACTTACCGCTAAAGGCAGGGCACGTTTTGCCCCGGCGTCTTTACAAGCAGCTGCGGCACGCTCAACCGCTGCTTTTGCTCCCGCGATCACCACTTGCCCCGGCGAGTTAAAATTCACCGCAGACACCACCCCGCCTTGCGCTGCGTCGGCACAGGCACTGATGATGGCTTCATTATCTAAACCAATAATCGCATACATCGCGCCGGTCCCTTCGGGAACCGCTTGTTGCATTAATTTACCACGCAGCTCCACTAATTTGACTGCATCTTGGAAATCAAGTGCGCCCGCGCATACTAAAGCAGAATATTCACCTAAACTATGTCCAGCCATCACGTCTGGCTTCAAATGAGGATATTTCTCTTGCCATACACGATAAATAGCAACAGATGCTGCTAACAGTGCTGGTTGAGTTTGCCAAGTTTTATTCAGTTCTTCCGCAGGTCCTTGTTGCACAAGTTGCCACAAGTCATAACCTAACACATCCGAAGCTTGTTTAAAGGTCTCTTCCACCACAGGATATTCTGTGGCTAATTCTGCTAACATTCCTACAGCTTGAGAGCCTTGTCCTGGAAAAACCATTGCAAATTTTTTCATGTTATTTTCCTTATTTTTAAAAATACTGAAAACTGACCGCACTTTAAGTCAATTCCGGCTATTAAAACCTAACTAACGCCGATCCCCAAGTCAGACCACCGCCGAATGCTTCTAATAACAACAATTGTCCACGCTGAATACGTCCATCACGCACTGCCTCATCAAGCGCACTTGGAATACTGCCTGCAGACGTATTGCCATGGCGATCAAGTGTAACCACGACTTGCGACATATCCATATCTAATTTTTTTGCGGTAGCGGAAATAATCCGCAAGTTCGCCTGATGTGGAACTAACCAATCAATATCTTTCTTGTCTAACTGGTTGGCTTCTAAGGTTTCTTCCACCACATTTGCTAATTCACGTACTGCAATTTTAAAGGTTGCGTTGCCCTGCATTTCTAAATAGGCAGGATCGGATTCAATACCGCGCGCCTGATTAGCTAAGGTTAAGACTTCAGCACTTTCGCCTGTTGCATGTAAATGCGTTGAAATGATCCCCGCTTGCTCACTTGCTTCTAAAATCACAGCACCGGCACCATCACCAAATAAAATAATCGTGCCTCGATCCTCTGGATTTAACGCGCGGGAAAAGAGATCCGCCCCAATCACGAGGGCTTTTTTTACTTTTCCGGTACGGATAAATTGATCGGCAACGGTTAAGGCGTAAACAAAGCCCGAACAGGCTGCTGCGACATCAAACGCAATCGCGTCTTTTATGCCGAGCATTTTCTGAATTTGACATGCCGTACTTGGAAAAGCATGTGTTGCGCTAGTCGTCGCGACGACAATAAGATCAATCTCATTGACATCCATAGGCGATACCGCTAAGCAATTCTGGGCAGCTTCAAATCCCATGGTTGCCACAGTTTCGCTTGCTTCAGCAATGCGACGTTCTTTGATGCCAGTACGTTCCGAAATCCATTCATCAGAGGTGTCCACCATTTTTTCTAAATCGGCATTCGTACGGATATGTTTGGGTAAATAACTCCCGGTGGATAAGATTTTACTATACATAAGAAATCTCGTTAAAAATCGTAGCCAAATGGGCTAATTGAAGTTGCTCTAACCTATTATTTTTTTAATATTGATACAACTAGTACTTTTCTAAACCAGCCAGAATTTTTGTTGGGATTTGCTGACGTGTTTGAAACGCCGCATCAGCAATCGCATAAGCAAACGCATCGCTATTTGCACTACCATGACTTTTGACAACAACTGCCGTTAATCCAATCAAGGAAGCACCATTGTATTCATCAGGATTAATTCGCTTTAAACGTTGATAACTCTCTTTAAAAATATGGGTGAGTAACCAAGAAAATAGCGGTTTTAACAGACTATTTTTCGATTTCCCTTTAATCAAGGCAATCACATTTTTTGCCGCACCTTCAAGGGTTTTCAATGCCACATTTCCTACAAAACCATCACTGACAATCACATCGGCTTGACCATTTAATAGAAAGTTACCCTCAATAAACCCCGTGTAATTCAACGCGGGATCTTTTTCTAATAACATCGCCGCATCACGAATCGACTTATGTCCTTTAATATCTTCACTACCGATATTCAATAAGGCAATTCTAGGATAGACTAAGTTTAAGGTATTTTCAGCAAAAATACTGCCCATTAATGCAAATTGATACAAGTTTTCTGCGTCACAATCAATATTGGCACCCAGATCAAGCATCACACTTTTTCCGCCCTCCACAGTGGGAATCACGGAAATCAACGCGGGACGCTGAATCCCTTTTAAAGGTTGCAATAAGATCTTCGACAATCCCATTAACGCTGCGGTATTACCCGCACTCACACAACCTTGCGCATCCCCTTTCTGCACCGCTTCAATTGCTAAACGCATTGAGGTGCCTTTACTATGACGTAAGGCATAGGAAATACCATGTTCATTATCAATCGTACGTGAACAATGACAGACTGTCAGACGTTCTTTCATTGACGCAGGAATATTTTCAAGCAGAGGAAGGATTTGTTGGCTATCACCAAACAATAATAAAGAAAGCATTGGATCTTTTTCCAACGCAATGAGGGATGCGGGGATAGTAATACGGGGACCAATGTCCCCGCCCATCACATCTAACGCAAGGGTTAGACGACTCAAGTGATTACCTTTTCTAAATAAACTAGAAATTATTTGTTAATCACTTTACGACCACGATAGTAACCATCAGCAGTTACATGGTGACGTAAATGCTTTTCACCACTTGCTTTATCAACAGATATTGCAGCAGTGGTTAAGGCATCGTGTGAACGACGCATATCACGACGTGAACGAGATTTTTTGTTTTGTTGAACAGCCATTGGCTATACTCCTAAATTTACTTTTGCTTTAAACTAGCTAATACAGCGAACGGGTTCGGTTTTTTTGCCAGCGCTTCGGGCAATTCGCCAAAAACCTGTTCAGCCACGGACACTTCACAGTGTTCAGATGAATGCATTGGCACTATTGGCAGACTTAAAATTAATTCATCTTCAATCGCACCAACTAAATCTATTTCCCCAAACGCGTTAAATTCGATTGGTTCATAAATTTCGGGCAATACATCGGCTTGATCCAAATTAGCCACTGGACTGTAACAAAAAGTACAGTCAATCATTTGCACGAAGGGCTTTTCACAACGTTGGCAGATTAACTCTACTTCTACACTTGCTTGCCCCTTCATGACCACTAATTTTTGTGGATCAATAAAAAACGATAATCTAACCTGTGCATCGCTGAGCACTTTACTTACTGACTCATTAAGGCGCGTCAACTGATTAATAGCGTAATAGCCGTCATAATCTAAGCGTCGCTGCGCATCTTTTACTGGGTCAACAGTTAGGGGTAATTTTACCTTTTGCATAGGGCGTGAATATTACCGTTTGAGAACAAAATAGTCAAAGGAAATTATTACTTTTTACGTGAACCTCATGAGAAAGTATAAGAAAAATGATTTTCTCCACTTTTCAATACAAAAACCTTATGGCGAATTGTTAATAAAACGTAGCAAAAATGCAAGATAACAGGAAAAAAGAGAGTGTTGATTCAAATTTTATCAAAAATAGCTCACAAATAACACGTTCGGCACTTTACAGTCTGATTTTTTTGCTTTATTAATAGAATTTCTTTTTAATCATAAAATAAAGGGAAAACTATGACAAACACAATGAAAAAAACAGGACTTAATGTGGCATTAGCAAGTATCTTTACGCTTTTTGCTACGCAAACAACCTTCGCAGCAGAAGTACCCGCGGGCACCGAATTAGCCGCTAAACAAGAATTACGTTGGAATATTGGTTCCAACCCTGCTTCATTAGATCCACATAAAATCGAAGGTACACCAGAAGGTTTTGCCTCTCGTCAATTATTTGAAACCCTTGTGATTTCTGATGCAGAAGGGCATATTATCCCGGGTGCGGCTATCAAATGGGAACATAGCCCAGACTTTAAAAAATGGACATTCCATCTTCGTCCAGACGCCAAATGGTCAAATGGTGAACCTGTCACAGCTGAAGATTTCGTTTTCTCTTTCCAACGTTTAGCCGATCCAAACACCGCATCACCTTATTCTAGCTATCTAAAATACCTCAAATTATTGAATGCAGAAGATGTCGTAGCGGGTAAAAAACCAATTACAGAACTCGGGGTTAAAGCACTTGATGCGCATACGTTAGAACTGACCTTATCGGCAAGCATGCCTTATGCAGATAAATTAACCGAGCATTATGTCTTAGCACCAGTCAACAAAAAATTAGTTGAACAATTCGGTGACAAATGGACAGATGTAAAAAATATCGTAGGTAATGGCGCATTTACGGTCAAAAATTGGACAATTAATGAAAAATTAGAATTAGTGCCAAACCCACATTATTGGGATCATGCGAAAACCGTTTTAACAAGTGTAACACTGTACCCAATTGAATCAGAAAATACTGACGTGGCGCGTTATCGTGCAGGAGATTTAGACATCACCAACCACTCCTTACCATTAGAACTGTTTAGTAAACTAAAACAAGAATACCCAAATGAAGTTTATACTCCTGCGTCACTTTGTACTTATTTGTATGAAATTAACCACAAGAAACCTCCATTTGATGATGTACGTGTCAGAAAAGCCCTTGCGATGGCACTCGATCGCGACATCATTACAGAAAAAGTGACAGCACAAAGTCAAGTACCGGCGTATAGCTTTACACCGCCATATATTAACGGTGGTGAAAAAATCGAAAAGCCAGACTGGGTCGCACTCCCGCAAGCTGAGCGTAATAAACAAGCTGTAGCCTTGTTAAAAGAAGCAGGCTTTGATAAGAGCAATCCATTGAATTTCACATTGCTATACAACACTTCTGAAAACCACAAAAAAATTGCTTTAGCCGCCTCTTCATTGTGGCAAAAAAACCTCGCAGGTGCCGTGAAAGTGACGTTAGAAAACAAAGAGTGGAAAACTTACTTAGATACACGTCATCAAGGTAACTATCAAGTAACACGTGCAGGTTGGTGTGCGGACTATAATGAAGCAAGTACTTTCTTAAATTACTTCTTATCAACCAGTAGTAATAACACGGCCTTCTATAAGAGTGCTGAATTTGACAAACTGCTTTCAGAAACGTACTTAGCTGAAACAGATGCTCAACGCGCAGAGATTTATGCCAAACTCGAAGCGCAACTTGCTAAAGATGCTGCATTGGTTCCAGTCTATTACTATGTTGATCCACGTATGGTGAAACCTTATGTGAAAGGATTCCCAATCAATCATCCTGGTAAGAGCTTCTATCTAAAAGATGTTTATTTAGTCAAATAATCATTTTGATATATTTTAGTGCGGTCACGACTTGGGTCACACCGACCGCACTTTTTTAGTTTTCGCACCTTGCGATCTATGGATTGGATTATCTTGTATGTTTAAATTAATTCTTCGCCGTCTTTTACAGGCAATTCCAACGCTTTTTATTTTAATTACGATTTCATTTTTCATGATGCGCTTAGCGCCGGGTAGCCCCTTTACCAGTGAAAAAAATTACCCAGCGGAAGTGATCGCCAATATTGAAGCCAAATATCATTTAAATGAGCCACTTTATAAACAATACCTGATCTATTTAAAAGATCTTGCGCATGGTGATTTTGGTCCTTCTTTTAAATACAAAGACTATACCGTCAATCAGCTCGTGTCAGCTGCCTTTCCTGTGTCATTTAAACTCGGCATTTCCGCGTTCTTCGTCGCCCTTATCCTTGGCGTCAGCGCAGGTACTATTGCCGCACTGAAACAGAATAAATGGCCTGATTATGTGATCATGACTTTTGCTATGACTGGGGTGGTCATCCCCAGCTTTGTTGTTGCCCCACTGTTAGTTTTAATTTTCTCTATTTCATTAAAATGGTTACCGTCTGGCGGTTGGGAAGGTGGTGCATTTAAATTCATGCTGATGCCCATGATTGCTCTGTGCCTTTCTTATATTGCAAGTATTGCACGTATTACCCGTGGTTCCATGATTGAAGTCCTACATTCCAACTTCATTCGTACAGCTAAAGCAAAAGGCTTACCGATGCGTCGTATCCTACTCAAACACGCTTTACGTCCGGCTATGCTGCCCGTCATTTCTTATATGGGACCCGCTTTCGTGGGGATTATTACTGGCTCCATGGTGATCGAAAGTATTTTTGGTATTCCCGGGATTGGACAACTGTTTGTGAATGGGGCACTGAATCGTGATTACTCACTGGTCCTAAGCCTCACCATTTTAGTCGGCGCCTTAACTATCGCATTCAATGCGATCGTCGATATTCTTTATGCGGTGATTGATCCCAAAATCCGTTATTAATTGGCAATTGTTGTAGGAAGTCAACTCATGTTAAACAATCAAAAAGATACTGAATTGCTAGAAGCGGTGACAGAAAAATTAGACACGCTTGAAGGTCGTAGCTTATGGCAAGATGCACGTCGTCGTTTTTTTCATAATAAAGCCGCATTAACCAGCTTATTTGTGTTATTTTGCATTAGCTTGTTCGTCATTTTTGCGCCAATGCTCATGCCTTACCCCTATGACGAACTTGATTTTGGTGCAATTTCGATTCCACCTGAGTGGGAAACTATGCACTATTTTGGTACAGATGCCTCGGGGCGTGATTTATTAGTACGTGTGGCGATCGGAGGACGTATTTCTCTGTTAGTCGGCATTGCTGGTGCCTTAATTGCAGTCTTAGTCGGAACCTTATATGGTGCTACATCTGGCTATCTTGGTGGCAAAGTCGATACCTTTATGATGCGCTTTTTGGAAATTCTTAACTCCTTTCCTTTCATGTTCTTTGTTATCCTTTTAGTCACTTTCTTTGGACGGAACATTTTCTTAATCTTCGTCGCAATTGGCATGGTGTCTTGGCTCGATATGGCAAGGATTGTACGTGGACAAACCTTGAGTTTGAAACAAAAAGAATTTATTGAAGCTGCGATTGTGTGCGGTGTATCTTCACACCAAATTGTTTGGCGTCATATTGTGCCAAACGTACTTGGTGTCGTAGTCGTTTATGCCTCTTTACTTGTACCAGGCATGATCTTATTTGAATCCTTTTTAAGTTTCTTAGGTCTCGGCACACAGGAGCCTTTAAGTAGCTGGGGCGGTCTTCTCAATGACGGTGCAAAATCCATGGAAGCCGCGCCTTGGCTCTTAATCTTCCCCGCACTCTTTTTAGTCATTACCCTATTTTGTTTTAACTTTATCGGTGACGGGTTACGTGATGCGCTTGACCCGAAAGACCGTTAATACCCGCGCTTGGAGAGAAAAATGACAACTCACAATTTATTACTCGATGTACAAGATTTGCGCGTAACTTTTAAGACCCCAGATGGCGATGTTACTGCCGTCAATGATCTGACTTTTTCTTTAAATGCCGGTGAAACCCTCGGCATTGTCGGCGAATCTGGCTCAGGAAAATCGCAAACCGCTTTTGCTCTAATGGGGCTATTAGCAGATAACGGGCGAATTTCAGGATCAGCAAAATTTAATGGACAAGAAATTCTCAACTTGCCTGAAACACAACTTAACCGCTTGCGTGCTGAACAAATTGCGATGATCTTCCAAGATCCAATGACCTCGCTGAACCCTTATATGAAAATCGGCGAACAGCTAATGGAAGTACTGATGTTGCATAAAGGCATGGATCATAAAACTGCGTTTGAAGAATCGGTACGGATGTTAGATGCGGTGAAAATGCCGGAGTCACGTAAACGTATGAATATGTATCCGCATGAATTTTCCGGCGGTATGCGTCAGCGTGTGATGATTGCGATGGCATTACTTTGCCGTCCGAAACTCCTCATTGCGGATGAACCCACAACTGCGCTCGATGTGACGGTGCAAGCTCAAATCATGACCTTATTAAACGAATTAAAAAGCGAGTTTAATACCGCCATTATCATGATTACTCACGATCTCGGTGTGGTCGCAGGAATTTGCGATAATGTGTTGGTGATGTATGCAGGCAGAACCATGGAATACGGCACCGCTGAGCAAATTTTCTATACCCCAAGCCACCCTTATTCTATCGGCTTAATTGGTGCAGTGCCTCGCGTTGACGGACAGGAAGAAGAACTCATTACTATTCCGGGTAATCCACCTAACTTATTACGCTTACCGAGTGGCTGTCCTTTCCAACCACGTTGCGTTCATGCAACTAAACAGTGCCTCAAAGCACCGGCGTTAACCTTGTTAAATGATCAACGTTTACGCGCTTGTTTTGTCCCTGCCGAGCAATTAATCCGAGGTAACGCATCATGAACACAGAGAAAAAAGTGATCCTAGAAGTGAAGGATTTAAGCGTTCATTTCAACATCAAAGATACAAAATCTTTATTCTTTGCTAAACACCAAACTTTAAAGGCCGTCAATCATGTCTCTTTTCAGTTATACGAAGGCGAAACCTTAGGTGTGGTCGGTGAATCGGGCTGTGGAAAATCAACTCTCGCACGCGCGATTATTGGCTTAGTGGAAAGCTCTGGCGGTAATATTTTATGGCTAGGTAAGGAGTTAACTCAACAAAGTGCGAAAGAATGGAAAACGATCCGTAGCGATATTCAAATGATTTTCCAAGATCCTTTAGCCTCCCTGAATCCACGGATGACCATTGGCAGTATCATTGCCGAACCATTAAAAATTTACCAACCCCATTTAACCGCGGAAGAAGTGAAAGAAAAAGTACGCGCGATGATGATGAAAGTGGGCTTATTACCTAACTTAATCAATCGCTATCCACATGAATTTTCGGGTGGACAATGTCAGCGTATCGGGATTGCGCGCGCCTTGATTGTGGAACCAAAACTCATTATTTGCGATGAGCCAGTGTCCGCCTTAGATGTTTCAATCCAAGCACAAGTAGTGAATTTATTGAAATCTTTACAACGCGAAATGGGGCTATCATTGATTTTCATTGCACACGACCTTGCTGTGGTGAAACACATTTCCGATCGTGTTTTGGTCATGTATCTTGGTAACGCGGTGGAATTAGGTGACTATGAACAAGTCTATCACGATACTAAGCATCCTTATACCAAAGCTTTGATGTCTGCGGTACCGATTCCTGATCCGCAATTAGAACGCAATAAACAAATTCAATTGCTTGAAGGCGATCTCCCTTCCCCGATTAATCCGCCGTCGGGCTGTGTGTTCCGCACCCGTTGCCCACTGGCAGATCAACACTGTATTGCAGACAAACCGCTCCTCAAAGGACGAGATAATCACGTTGTTGCTTGTTTTAAAGCCGAGTAATACACACAACCGCACAAAAAAGTGCGGTTGTTTTTTTGCGAATATTCACAGTCAGACTTTCGTGATACTTTCGCTCTGAGATAGGGATTACGATACAGAGAAGTTATTCAACAATCACACGTGCATTGATCGGTTGCACTGGACGATTATTGTGTCCTTTCATCAAGGTCGCAAACGCCTCAACTTGAGATTGGCTAATGTTGTCATAGCGTTTTAACACTAACCAATTTACACCTTCAGAACAAAGTGGTGTAGTTAATGACCCGCTGAAACGATAGTAATCGCGTTTTTTCGGAATTAATGTTGCTGGGTCAAAAGCGGTACTAAGCGTATATTTCTCCCCTGCTTTTTGCGGGAAGTTTTGCCAAATTGGGGCTAACCGTTGGTTTTCACTTGATAATACATAGAGCACGCCAAGCACAGCAAGATTCCCTTCATTGTCTGCGTGTACAAAATGTGCTTCCATCGGGAAGGATTTACCTCAAATTAAGTTTTCACTCGGCACATGGAAATGGAATTGTTTAAGGGTAAAAGTCTTTCCATTAAGCTGCATGCGATTACTTGCCTCTTTGAAATCCACTTGAATAGTATGCCCATTATTGACAATCTCCACATTGGAAGGTCGATAATCCAGCTTAATCGGCGCTAACTTACCATCAACCGTATGCTTGATATCTATTGGTGTTTGGTTTTTACCTTCGCCACAAATACGGAATTTGGGTGAAAGTTCAGCCCAATGTTCTGGCGATTCGTGTCCGGTGTATCCCCAATGCGTGTGCGTTTCTTCCTTCTTAAGGGGGCTTGTACACGCTGTCAATGCTAATGCACCTAACGTAAGCACAAAAAGGTTTGATTTTTTCATAGCCTAGCTCCTGATTAAAAGAGATGAATTGATGAGACAACCTAAACTCAATGATGTCTTAATCCGAGACGCTTTCATCTTAGGCAAAACAACACTCCATTTCAAGTATAACTTGCTCAAGAATATATCTTAGACCGAAATCAAATCCATTATTTCAAATAAGGTATTAGGCGAGTATTTCTCTAAATAACGACGTAAAAAATGTTGTGTTTCTTGGCTAATGACTTGATCTGTTTCCGGATACAAGTTGTATATCACAGCATGCACACTTACTCTTTTGGAGTTGAGTACTTGTAAACTCAATAAGGTATGATTAATACTACCTAGCTTGCCAGAGGTAACTAAAATCACGGGGTATTGATGCTGACAAAGATAATCAAGGGTGGTTTCTTCCTCATTATAAGGTACACACAAGCCGCCCGCCCCTTCCAATAATACATAATCATATTTTTCACACAAAAGTGCGGTGCAGGTTTCAATTTTTTTACGTTCGATCGTGCGCTGTTCTAATTTCGCGGCTAAATGCGGTGAGCAAGGATAATCAAACACGTAAGGACAAGTGATACCTTGCTTATCTTCTTCTGTAAGCTCAATACCTTGTATTTTTCGGTGTATGAGTAAATCTTCGGCAATTCCTCGGCAGCCTGTTTGGATCATCTTTTGCGTGATGACACTTGCGCCTTGTTGCATCAGTTTCTTGGCGTACCAACCTGTGGCGATGGTTTTGCCAATATCGGTGTCGATGCCAGTGATAAAAAAAACCTTTGCCATACTTTTTCCTTCTAAGATTAAGTTAAACGCGCCAGCACATACATCGGCGTGTAAGTGAGTTCTACTTTGTGTTGTGCGTTACGGTAATGTTGTTGATATTGTTGGCAAAAGGCGTGCAATTGCCCTTTTGTCCACCCTTGCTGCTGTGTGGCAGTAACGCCTGTTTGTTTCAAATGTTTTAACACCGCTAAGGGATCATCAAAGTGCAACACAATCTCCTCGTGTTCGAGGGCTAAAATCTCAAATTCAGGCACTAGCCACTTTTGCCAGTCCTCAAGACGTGGATAAGTTAACCCCACACCGGTGAGGTGTTTGATCTGTGTTAAATTCTCGGGCGTGAAAGTACTGAATAACAAAAATCCGTGCTTTTTTAAGCGCACTTTACAACGCGCAATAAAACCCGCTTTATCTTCAAACCATTGCACCACGGAAGCACTGGCAATCAAATCATACTGCTGCGGAAAGGGAAGTTGTTCCGCATCGCCACAATGGAAGTGAAAAGGTTGGGGCAACACTGATTGCAGATGCTCTCGCATATCGCAAAGGTCATTCAGCTCCCAGTGTTCAACCTGCAACTGTGACATTAATTGCTTCGTTAATCCACCAGTACCACATCCAATCTCTAATGCACGTTGGAATGCTTGTCTGTCGATATACGACAATAAACTAAGCAAACGTTGGTGAATCTGCTGTTGTGCTCTCGCTTGCTGATCATAGTTCGATACAGCGGCAGAAAAACGCTGTTTAATGCGTCCTTTATCAATACGATCCATGTGCTACAACCAACAAGTTTCCCAATGGGTGAAGTGAGGAAACAACAAATGCTCCCCTGCGATTTCTGTTATTGCACAACGATCCTGCCAATAAGCCCGCTGATTTTGTGCAGGGAAAATTTTATCTTTTGAGCCGACAATCGCCTTGCTCCACGAGATTAAATCTGTACGGTGATCTTGTTGTAAAAAGGTATAAAGTGCGGTCAGTTCAGCATGAATTTCCTGTAATGTGGGACGCATGGAATAGTGCTGATAATCTCTTAACAGCGTTTTTGAACCACAAATACGACGTTCAAATTTAGTCCGATTATCTTCATTTAAACCAGATAACGTGCCAGCAAAAATGGCTTCGGGAATACCATATTGGTCATCACAAGGTAAGCCCGTGCCATTGATCGCCGTAGCAGATAGCAGTGGATAACCTTGCATCACACGCTCCGCTACCCACACGCCCATTGACCATGCCACCACGCGAATATGTTGATAAGCGGAAAAATCAACATCGCAATGCAGATCTCGATAATCATAGCAAAGGCATAAATCATAATTTTCCGGCAGAATCAGGTGCTCGACCACGCTCGGCGGTGTGCCCCACCCTGCAAAATAGACGATCAGATTGTCGCCTTGCTGTGAAATATGTTGTGTTTTCATTCAGCAAGCTCCCGTAAACAAGCAATAAATTGTTCCACTTCCGCCACTTGCATATCTGCAGTCAGTGAAAAACGAATACGAGAGGTTCCTTTTGGGACTGTCGGCGGGCGAATCGGTAAGCAATAATAGCCTTGTTGTTGCAAACGTTGCGCCGTTCTTACTGTCAGTTCGTTATCGCCCAAAATATAAGGTACGATACAACTTTCACTTGGCATCGGGACTTGAAAAATGTCAACAATCGCTTGGCGTAAATGTTGACTAAGCTGAGCAAGATGTGCGCGTTCGGCTTGCAAATGTGGTAATTGTTGAAAGACAAAATGCGTCCATGCCACATTAAACGGCGGAAGTGCCGTGGAAAAAATCAATGGGCGCATTTTATTAACCAAATAATCTCGGATCACTTGATCGCAAATCACATAAGCCCCCATAGAGCCCAACGCCTTGCCAAACGTACCGACTAAAATATCAATTTGGTTGATACAGCCTTGTTGTTCTGCTAACCCTAGCCCCTTCTCCCCCAATACGCCTATCACATGGGCTTCATCTACATATAACATCACTTGCGGATAGCGCTGTTTTAATGCGACCAACTGGGTGAGGTCTGCACAGTCACCATCCATACTAAACACGGATTCCGTGACCACGATAATCCGCTCAAAAGTGCGATCATTTTTTTGCAAAATTTGTTCAAGGTGGACGTAATCATGATGACGAAAACGCACAAACTCACATTGTGCCAAGCGAATGCCATCAATCATACTGGCATGTACCAGTTTATCCGCCACAATCAGCGTTTTTTTGTCCGCTAAAGCAGGCAAAATCCCAATATTAGCATGATAACCGCTATTAAATAGCAAGGCAGTTTCTCGTCCAAATGCCTGCGCCATTAAGCTTTCTAGCTCATCATAAATCGGAAAAGAGCCTGTTAATAAACGGGAGGAAGAAGAAGTCAATGCAGGGAGTTGATCTTGGTATTGCGTGAAAAATGCCTGACGCAAGGCTTCGTTATTGGCTAAACCTAAATAATCATTGGAGGACATATTCAGCATCGTATTGTCCTCACGTTGAATAAAACGCCCTCGGTGAATTAGTTGGGGCAGTTGGCGAAATTGATTCTGCGCCTTTAAATCAGCTAACTGCTGCTGATAATACCTGATCATAGAGATTCCTTATGTGCATATTCTTCTTGAAGGGTGCGAATTGTGCCATGAATTAATTGAGACAATTGATCCGATGAGATGATATACGGTGGCATCAAATACACTAATTTGCCAAATGGACGCACCCAAACGCCATTTTGCACAAAGCGTGGTGGTAAACTTGCCATATTGACAGGCGCCTTCATTTCAATCACCCCAATCGCTCCAAGTACTCTCACTTCAGCGACACAATCTAAGGCTTCCGCTTGGCGCAATTCTTGACGTAATTGCTGTTCAATCTGTTGAATACGTTGTTGCCAAGGGCTTGCCAATAACAATTTGATACTTTCTGCTGCTACCGCACACGCCAGTGGATTTGCCATAAACGTCGGACCGTGCATAAAACATTTTGCCTCGCCAGAACAAATCACGTCTGCTACCGCTTGGTTGGTAATGGTAGCGGATAGAGTTAAATACCCCCCCGTTAAAGCTTTACCGATACACATCACATCCGGCACGACATTGGCATGTTCACAAGCAAATAATTTGCCTGTACGCCCAAATCCTGTGGCAATTTCATCAAAAATCAGCAAAATGCCGTACGGTTCGCATAAGGCTTTTGCTTGCACCAAATACTCAGGGGAATAAAAATACATACCACCCGCCCCTTGCACTACCGGTTCTAAAATTAAACCCGCAATCTCATCACCATGTTGTGCCAATAAATCCTGTAACGGTTGCATCGCTTCGGGTTGCCAAGCTTGCCCAAATTTTACCGGGGGTTGCGGTAAAAAATATTGCACGGGTAGCCCTTTGGCAAACAAGCTGTGCATGCCGGTCACGGGATCACACACGGACATCGCATGCCAAGTATCACCATGATAGCCCGAACGAATCGTAGCAAATTTATAGCGCTGTGTTTCGCCTTTAGCATGTTGATATTGCACTGCCATTTTCATCGCCACTTCCACGGCGACCGAACCACTATCGGCAAAGAAAATTTTATCCAAACTTTCCGGCAAGATGTTGACCAGTTGCTGCGCCAGTTCTACCGCTGGTTGGTGCGTTAATCCACCAAACATCACATGACTCATTTGACTCAGTTGTTGCGTGGCAGCGTGGTTTAAACGGGGGTGATTATAGCCATGAATCGCTGACCACCACGATGACATGCCATCAATCAACTGCTGACCGTTTTTTAACTGGATATACACACCTTCGGCACGTTCTACTGCAAATAAGGGAAAATCCGCATTTAACGCCGCATAAGGGTGCCAAATATGTTGTCGATCACATTCTAAAAGTTGCTGCTCATTCATCGTTTCACCTCGGTTGTGAATCGCCCTTTCAACTGGCGTAAATTCACGCAAATACTTACATAAACGGAATAACTTGTTATAATCGCCAAGCATTTGGCTTTTCAAGCCCATTATTCTAACTTAAAAAGATGATTTATCACTATGAATATATTAGAAAAAAAAGCACAACTGAGTTACTGGCAACGGATTAAAATTGCCTTTCAATATGTGATGCCACAACTTTATTTAACACGTCTCGCAGGCTGGTTTGCAAAACAGCAATGGGGTGCTGTCACACATTTTGTGATTAAATTATTCGCGAAAAAATACCATGTGGATATGAGTGAAGCTGCAAAACCAAATTTCAGCGACTATGCGAGCTTTAATGAATTTTTTATCCGTCCATTAGCGGACAATGCCCGTCCAATTAATCAAAATCCTACCGCACTTTGTTTACCGGCAGATGGTCGTATTAGTCAGTTAGGACACATTGAGCAGGATTTATTGCTACAAGCCAAAGGACATTATTTCAGCTTGAACGATTTGTTAGCTGGCGACGAGGCGCTCGCTCATCATTTTAAAGATGGCGAATTTGCCACCACCTACCTCTCACCACGCGATTACCACCGTGTGCATATGCCTTGTGATGCCACCTTATGCAAAATGATTTATGTGCCAGGTGACTTATTCTCAGTCAACCCATTTTTAGCCGAACACGTGCCAAACTTATTTGCACGTAATGAACGCGTGATCTGCGTATTCGATACCGAATTTGGTAAAATGGTCCAAATTTTAGTCGGCGCAACCATTACCGCGAGTATGAGCACCGTGTGGGCAGGCGTGATCAACCCGCCTCGTCCAGAAAAAATCACCACCTGGACCTATGAAGGAGAAAGTGCGGTCAAATTACTGAAAGGACAAGAAATGGGAGCCTTTCAATTGGGCTCGACGGTGATCAATTTATTTGAAAAAGATCGTGTGCAACTGGCATCTCATTTACAAGTGGATAGCCCGGTACGTATGGGTGAAATTCTTGCCCACCAAAAATAATTTTTAACCACAATAGGAAAAACAATGAGTCAACAATTTTTCGACCAAGTGTCATTAGAAAGCCTTTCAGCGAAAGGAAGCTACGGTATCGGTTTACAAATCGGTCAACAATTATTAGAAAGCCAACTTGAAGTGAGCGCCGAAGCCGTCGCGAAAGGGATCTTTGATGTGTTAAATCAAAATCCACCAGCACTTGAGTTAAATGAAGTGAGTCATGCCCTACAGACTTTGCAACAACAAGCCACTGAAGCACAACAAGCGAAATTCAAAGAAATTGAAGCCGTTGGTGCACAATTCTTAGCTGAAAACGCGCAAAAAGCGGGGGTAAATACTACGGAATCTGGTTTACAGTATGAAGTGTTAGTGGCTGGTGAAGGGCAAATTCCGGCACGCGAAGACAAAGTGCGTGTGCATTACACTGGGACATTAATCGACGGTACCGTCTTTGACAGCTCAGTAAAACGTGGTCAACCTGCAGAATTCCCAGTAAATGGCGTGATCGCTGGTTGGATTGAAGCCTTGTCCATGATGCCAGTGGGTTCAAAATGGCGTTTAACCATTCCTCACAACCTCGCTTATGGCGAACGTGGTGCTGGTGCCTCCATTCCGCCATTCAGTACCTTAGTGTTTGAAGTCGAATTATTAGCCATTCTTTAAAGCTAAACGCTAGACATAAAAAAGTGCGGTCATTTTCCGCACTTTTTTATGTCTAGCGTTTATCGTTTCAAGCCTTGCTGATAGCCGCTGTTCCACGAATGGCGGAACTTGTCCGGCACAGCCTTGCCCGTTTGTTCTTCACAGTAAGCCGTTCGTTGAATCAACATTTTTTGTTGGTGTTCTCGAAATGATTTTCCCACACGATAGCCGTCCAAATACCAATCATCATTATCTTGACATGCCATGGTATTAATCCGTTTTGTATTCCCCGTCACTGCAAAAGATTTGCCTGCCTCAATACGTTGCACCGCATGTTCAGAGTATGAAGCACAGCTCACCAGCGAACCTAGTACACTGAATATCAATACTGCTTTCCAATTCATCTTGTTACCTTTCTTTTTCTGATTTATAACACAATCATATCGTCTCGGTGTACCGCAACCGCCCCATATTCATAACCGAGAACCTGTTCGATATCTTGCGAATGTTTGCCTTGAATTAAATGGAGCGCATCGCTGTTATAACGTGGCATCCCTAAGGCAACATCCTTGCCTTGCTGAGTACGAATTTTTACCACTTCACCGCGTGAAAAGCGCCCTTCCACGTTTACAATCCCAGCAGGCAATAACGATTTATGTTGTATTAACATCGCGTTTTCCGCCCCCGCATCAATGGTAATAATACCGGCTGACGGCGCCGCATATAGCCATTGTTTACGACTTTCTAAGCGATCTGCTTGCACACTAAATTTGGTGCCAATGGCTTGCCCATAAGCTAAGTCCACAATCACATTCGGGCGATTACCCGGTGCAATAATGGTTTCAATGCCGGAGCGGGTTGCCACATCCGCGGCACTGATTTTGGTGGACATGCCACCTGTGCCTAACGAGGTGCCACTTCCGCCCGCAATCGCGCGAATATGATCGGTAATTTTGTCCACGTCGGCGATCAATTTGGCGTCTGGATGTTTGCGCGGATCACGATCAAATAAACCTTGCTGATCAGTAAGCAAATACAACTGTTCTGCTTGCACCAAAATTGCCACTAACGCGGATAAATTATCGTTATCGCCTACTTTAATTTCTGACGTAGCGACAGCGTCATTTTCATTAATCACTGGAATAATCTGATTGTCTAATAAGACGCGCAAAGTATCTCTGGCATTTAAAAAACGTTCACGATCTTCAATGTCGGCACGGGTCAATAAAATCTGCCCAATATGAATATCATAAATGGCAAACAATTTTTCCCACGTTTGAATGAGCTGACTTTGTCCTACCGCAGCCAATAATTGTTTCGAGGCAATCGCCGGTGGCAATTGCGGGTGATTTAAATAATGACGACCTGCCGCAATCGCCCCTGAGGTAACAATCACTAAACGAAAGCCCGCTTGATGAAGCTGTGCGAGCTGACGCACAATATCTATCATATGAGGTAAATTTAACTTCGCCGATCCTTGCGTAAGCGTACTGGTTCCAAATTTTACAACGAGTGTTTTGTCGATTTTCATCTTCTCTATCTTCTTATTTTTGTCGCACAAAATTGAAGCTAACTTACCATTAATCATCAGAAAAATCATCTCGTTTACTTGCTATTTTCTATGATTTAGCACAAATTTTTTCTCACTAAAAGGCATATAATAAAGCTTCTTGATTTTTCAGCTAGGAACCCGATTATGACCTCAACCTCTTCACAAGAAATGGAGCGGCAACGAGAAATCACTCGCCTTTGTGTTCAAGTTGCCCAACTCTTATTACAACATGGTGCAGAAAGTGCCATCGTTGTGCAAATGGCACATCGCTTAGGCTTAGCCCTCGGTGTAGATAGCGTAGAATGTGCCCTCACGCCAAATGCCATTATTCTTACTACATTAGCCCAAGACCATTGCATCACGACAGTCCGTAAAAACCAAGACAAAGGAATTAATATGCAAGTGGTTACCGAAGTGCAACGTATTGTGATTACAGCAGAACGTAAAATCTATGATATACAACAAGTGCATGCCAAACTGGCTCGCATTAAACCGCTTAAATACAATCGCTATTTTGTGATGTTGATGATTGGCGTATCCTGTGCCAGTTTTGCTCATTTATCTGGTGGGGACGCACTAGTTTCATTGGTTACATTTCTCGCCGCAACACTCGCCATGTATGTTCGCCAATCACTTGCCGCAAGACACTATAACCCCTTAATTGTATTTGCGGTGACCGCCTTTGTCGCCTCACTAATTGCGGGTATCGCGTTGAAATATAACATCGGCAATCAGCCCCAAATTGCCTTGGAATCCAGCGTATTATTGCTCGTTCCCGGCTTTCCACTGATTAATGCACTCGCCGATATTTTAAAAGGGCATATCAATATGGGGATTGCCCGTTGGGCACTCGCGACAATCCTCACATTTGGGGCATGCTTAGGCATTGTATTTGCGCTGAGTTTATTGGGTATCACGGCATGGGGGAAATAAAATGTTAATGTTAAATTTACTGGATGATATGTTTTTTGCTACGATTCCTGCAGTCGGCTTTGCCTTAGTCTTTAATGTGCCTCCAAAAGCCTTGAAATACTGCGCGGGCTTAGACGCGTTAGGACATGGACTTCGCACTTTATTAGTCCATTATGAACTCCCCTTGGTGTTTGCCACCTTCTGCGATGCCGCCTTAATTGGGTTTATCGGTGTGCATTTATCCCATCGTTATTTAGCACACCCGAAAGTGTTTACTGTTGCAGCCATTATTCCCATGATCCCCGGTGTCTATGCCTATAAAGCCATGATTGCGGTAGTGCAATTACATAATCAAGGTTGGTCCCATGCGCTCACTGCACAAATGATCGATTATTTTATTAAAACTGGATTTATTCTCGGTGCATTAGTTTTCGGACTCGCATTGCCGGGCTTACTGTTCTATCGGCAAAAACCTGTGGTATAGTAAACACACCTTTAGTTTGCCTGTCAGGAACTCACTATGACCTTTAGCCTTATCGTCGCTATGACGAAAAACCATGTCATTGGTAAAGACAATCAAATGCCTTGGCATCTGCCTGCCGATTTAGCGTGGTTTCGCCAGAATACTACGGGTAAACCGGTGATTATGGGACGAAAAACCTTTGAAAGCATTGGGCGTCCATTACCAAAACGCACTAATTTAGTGCTTTCTCGTCAACCATATCTACATGAGGGCGTGATTTGGCAAAACAGCCTTGAAAGTGCGGTGGATTTTGTCAAAGATTCACCTGAAATCCTGTTGATTGGTGGGGGCGAATTATTTAAGCAATATTTACATAAAGCCGACAAGCTCTATCTCACTGAAATCCAAACAGAATTAGAAGGCGATACCTTCTTTCCTGAAATTGTATGGCAAGACTGGCAAATTGAATATGAAGCATGGCGCCAAGCCGATGAAAAAAATCCTTATGACTGTCGCTTTTTAATTTTATCGCGTAACACTAAAAATGAATGACATAACACGTTAAATAAGAACGATGTAAAGGGCGCAAACATTAAGCAAGCGCCCTTTTCTTCATTTATCCAGCGGATCCTCACAAAAAAATCTCAGCAAAGTGCGGTCGATAGTAAAAAGTGTTATCCCCCAATTGTAATGTCATGACATGTCACGATTGAATTTTACTTGTTTCAAACGTAATGCATTCATTAATACTGACACGGAGCTCAATGCCATCGCAGCCCCCGCAATAATCGGATTTAATAACCCCCATGCTGCAATAGGAATACCTAACACATTATAAATAAAGGCAAAAAACAAATTTTGTTTAATATTTTTTAAGGTTGCCTGCGCGAGAAGTAAACCGTCCACCATTTGATTAACAGATTGTTGCATTAATGTCGCAGACGCCGTATGTTCTGCCACATCTGCCCCATTTTTCATGGCAAAACTCACGTTAGCACGGGCTAATGCTGGGGCATCATTAATACCATCTCCGACCATGGCGACGACGTTGCCTTCTGCTTGTAATTGCGCAATTTTGTTCGCTTTACCTCGTGGTGAAAGGTTACCATAGGCATGCTTAATCCCAAGCTGATCAGCAAGATATTGCACAGCACTTTGCTGATCACCACTCATGATATATACCTCAATCTGCGCGGCTTGCAGACGCTTGATTCCCTCAATAGAATCAGGCTTTAACTTATCCGCAACTGCAAATGCCCCAATGGGGTGATCATTGACCGCGACTGCCACAATACTTGCTAGCCGCCAAATCGGATCGGCTAAAGCCGGTAACGTGAAATGGCAATAATCGGCTTTGCCGACTTTCACGCGCCCAATCCCTTCCACTTCGGCTTGTATCCCAGCACCAAGTGCGGTTTGAATTTGCTCTGCATGCAACAAATCAATTCCCTTCTCTTGCACGTACTGAACAATCGCTTTGGCTAAAGGGTGGCTGGCATGTTGCTCGACAGAGGCCGCCAAACGATAAACATCTTGCTCAGTATAAGGACTATTTTCCACCAACCAACAAGCGGCAATTTGCGGTTTTCCTTGTGTTAAAGTTCCCGTTTTATCTAACACCACTGTATTCACACGAGCCGATTCTTCCATCGCTGCCGCATCTTTAAACCAGATCCCATGTTTGACCGCATTGCCCATGCCCACCATAATTGCAGCGGGCGTAGCTAAACCTAACGCACAAGGACACGCAATCACTAACACCGCGACAGCATGCATTAATGCAGTCACCCAATCTTGTTTAATCCAATAAGTAAACGCAAAGGTCAGTAAGGCAATAACCACCACCGTTGGTACAAATACTGCTGCCACTTTATCAGCAAAACGCGCAATTGGCGCTTTCGTCCCCTGTGCTTCAGATAACGCATTCATCATATCACCCAATAACGTCTGGCTACCGAGTTGCTGTGCTTGGTAAACTAATGACCCGTCACTCAGCATGGCGCCCGCTAGCACTTTGCTACCAACTTTTTTCATTTCAGGCTTAAACTCGCCGGTTAAATGGCTTTCATCGCTCCAACCTGTACCACTTTGCACGATACCATCCGCCGCGATTCGCTCCCCTTGCTTCACTCGTAACAGATCACCGATTTGAACCTGATCCAAAGGCAACGTCTGCCATTGTCCATCACACTGTACATTCACTTGTTGCGGGGTAAGTTTAACCAGTAATCCTAAACTATTAAGGCTGTGTTTTTTGGTGCGTTCTTCTAAGAATTTGCCTAAACTGACAAAACCAAGCACCATGACACTGGCTTCAAAATACACATGTGGCATGCCCTCATGAGTATGTCCATAGGCTGTAAACAGCATAAATACGGAATAAAAGTAGATACTGAGCGTCCCCAAACTCACCAACACATCCATATTGGCTAAGCCTCCTTTTAAACTGCCCCATGCACTTTTATAAAAAGGGATCGCTAAACCAAACTGCACAATGCTAGCAAGGACAAATTGCCACTCTGGCGCGAGCATCCAGTAGTGCTGCCCTAGCAACATACCGATCATACCAAACATAAACGGAAGATTAATCACTAATAACAGCCATAAACGCCACGAAGGTAAGCGAGGTTCCACAAGAGGAGGCACTTGTTCTGATTGCAGGCTCCCTGTAAAACCTACGTTTTCAATAAGCTGCAAAATATCTTGTGGAGAATGTTCACTGTTATCAAAACTGACTTGTGCTTGCTCACTGGCAAAATTGACTGCGGCTTGTTGAATGTAAGGTTTTTTATTTAAGACTTTTTCAATACGGCTAGCACAGGCCTGACAGGTCATGCCTTGAATGTGCAGGGTGATTTTTTGTTGCATATCCGCTCCTCTAACAGTGCGGTCGATTTTCAATAAAAAAGAATAAAAAGGACCGAGTAAAACGTTCACTTGCGTGCTCTCATGCAACGCAAATAGCAAAGGTGAGATAAGCTCACCCTGAAATGCCCTTACATCAATGGTTAAGTAGGCTTTACATCAAAACCTGCATTTTCCACCACATCAATTAACTGAGCAATGGACACACGATTGGTGTCATATTGAATTGTGGCACAAGCGTGCTCTAAATTCACGTCCACTTGTGTTACGCCGTCTAACCCATTCAATACGCGCTCTACGGTTTTGACACAACCACCACAGTGCATCCCCTCAATATTCAGTGTCACAGTTTGCATGAGGTCTTCCTCCTTGTTTTTATGTTTTAGCAAGTTGAATAACAAAACAGCTTTAACAATGACCACACTGTGCTTACACAGCAATGTTATTGAAAAAGTTTCATGAATTTATCACCAAAGAAAAAAATAATTAACCCAATGCCAACAATCGCTATCCCAATAAACTTGAACAAGTTCACTTCGCGCACTGGCATATGAATTAGGCCATAATGGTCAATCACCATCGCCGCGATTAATTGACCCACAATAATAAAAAACAACATATTGGTAATACCCATTTTGGGAGAAAGTAAAATCGTGGTAAATACGACTAATGCGCCTAACGCACCGCCAATATATTTCCACCAAGCATGTTGTGTTGCGCTAGAAAGATGACCAATTAAATCCGTTTTTAATAACGAAATCACCAGCAATAATAAGGTGCCTGTCCCAAAAGAAATAAAAGTAGCAACCAAAGGCTCATTGCCCATGGCTTTAGCAAGCTGTGAATTTATCGCCGCTTGAGAAGCTAAGGCAACCCCCGCTACCAGTGCAATAATAGTATAAAAAACAAACATAACTCACCTAAAAAATCAAAATGTGTCTTATTGTAACGAGATTATAGGGGAGTGCAAACGTTTAATCAGTAAACAAACTTGCATTCTGCTGTGAAATCCGTATGATCAGCCCCTCGCCAATGGCGAAAGACAATCAATTTTCTGTATTGGGTCCCCTCACCCCAAATTTCAATTAAAAAGGTGCAACAATGAAAAATACATTTTCGATCTTTAATGATCAACAAACACGTCGTGCGTTAATCCTCTTGAGCTTTTTTCATATTTTGATTATCGCCGCCAGTAACTATTTGGTACAGATTCCCTTTGAAATCACGCTTCCATTGAGTCAACTCGGTACACGTGAAGATTTTAGTTTTCACAGTACTTGGGGCACATTGACCTTTCCTTTTATTTTCTTAGCCACTGATTTAACTGTACGTATTTTTGGTGCAAAAGAAGCACGCTGGATTATTTTTGTGGTTATGATCCCCGCATTAGTGATAAGTTATGTGATTTCTACCCTGTTCCAAGATACACAATATCAAGGTCTAAATGCATTAGCGCATTTTAATACTTTTGTCTTCCGTATTGCGGTTGCCAGTTTCTTTGCTTATGTTTTTGGTCAACTCTTAGACGTGTTAGTCTTTAACCGTTTACGCCAATTAAAAACTTGGTGGATTGCCCCAAGTAGTTCCATGATTTTTGGTTCCATGGCAGACACATTCCTCTTCTTTGCAATCGCATTTTATGCCAGCAGTGACCCGTTTATGGCGGAGCATTGGGCGGCATTAGGCTTTGTGGATTATTTATTTAAACTGTTTGTTGGCATCATCTTATTTGTACCGGCTTACGGTGTGGTGCTCAATTTTATTTTACGTAAAATCCAAGCACTCAATGCACAGCCACAAGTTGCTTAACCTGAAATAAAAAATGCCACAACAATTGTGGCATTTTTCTAACACACTAAATTTAACTGGTAATCCAAAGCGGAATACATAAACTGACACAAAGTCCCCCAAGCTGACTAGCATTAGCCCACACCGCACCGTGATGCTCTTTAACGACGTTAGCAACAATGGCTAAACCTAATCCCGTTCCTCCGGTTTCGCGGGTTCTGGTTTCATCTACACGGTAAAACGGTTGGAAAATTTTCTCGTATTCTGCCTCATCTAAGCCGTGACCATTATCATCAATCACAATCATCAATTCTTGACGTTTTAAGAAAATCGACACCCTGATTTCACTTTGGGTATATTTCAATGCATTTCGAACAATATTTTCGATCGCACTGACCAAAAGTGCTTTATTACCATTCACATAGTATCGGGCAGGCTGAGTAATATTCTGTCTTACAACAAAATTCAATTTACGGTGTTCCGCCTCAAATATTGCATCATCAAGCACCTCCTCCCATAATTCATTAATCGGAAAAATCTCACGAGAAACATGACTATGCAACTGCTGTCTTGATAACAATAAAAGATCGTTAATCATTTTATCTAAACGGCGTGCCTCAATTTCAATACGATGAATTTCGGTATTATCTTCTCCAAACCTACGGCGTAATAACGCCAAGGCTAATTGCAAACGGGTCAGTGGTGTACGTAATTCATGAGAAATCGAAGACAGTAACACTTGTTGGCTCGAGAGTAATTCTTCCAAAGACTCCGTCATTTGGTTAAAACTTTGCCCTACTTGACGTAATTCTAACGAGCCTTTGGTTTCAAGATCTTTATTAATTTTAAAGTCCCCTAAAGCGACTGCCTTTGCCGACATTTGCAAGTTTCGAATAGGTTTACCAATACTGCACGCAAGCCACCACAATAACGGGGTTGACACCAAAATAATCAAACCGACTAATAAAGCGGGGTTAGCAAAGACAAAGCTCATAATTTCCTTCTGCGCATTCACTCTATCAATAAAATAAAGTGTATAAGATTTATTTGCTTCCCCGCCTAAATGTATTGAAAAAGGACCAACGATACGAACATCCCCAAATACTTTTTTCAAAGGTCTTGTGGGATCTGAAGAAGAAAACATAAATTGAGTTAATAAAGGGATTTCTGTCGCCGTCGCCCCTAAAATACTGCTGTCATCGACATCATCGACTAACACAGGGCGAATACCGTCAAACCGTTCTGCGTGAGAGAGAGGCACGCCGGCTAAAATACGTGCAATTTGGTTATGACGAATAGAAGTGATAATTTCTTGCTGATAAGCAGATAGCTCTTTCTCGCTTAATTCAGAATAAATGCGAGAATCAAAATAAGGGATAGAAAAAATCAGAATGGAAAGTAGCGAAAACGTTAACCAGAAAAAAGCAAAAATTCGGAATGAAATAGTATTAAAAAAACTTTCTTTCGCAAATGGCATAGTTGCCCTCAAACACAAGGCTATTATGCATGACAATAGCCTTTATCATCACTGTTATTTTTCTGACACTAACAAATAACCTCGTCCACGTAAGGTTTTAAACCAAGGAGACCCATCCGTACGCGGTGGAAGTTTCTTACGTAAATTTGACATATGCATATCAATAGCACGGTCAAATGGGGTTAATTGTTTACCTAAAATTTCAATACTTAACGACTCTCTGGAAAGAATTTGACCGGGATTCAAGACCAATTTTTGTAATAGTGCAAATTCTGTTCCTGTTAATTCTAAATCTTTATCATGGTGAAACGCCTGTTGTCGACTGGGATAAAGTGTAATATCGCAAAATACAAATTCGCTACGATTTTCTTTCACTTCTGTATTTAATGTGGCTGCCAGCTGTGTACGACGTAAAATCGCTTTAATACGCGCTACAAGCTCACGATCATTAAACGGTTTTGGAATGTAATCATCTGCCCCAAGTTCGAGACCGAGAATACGATCAATATCATCACCACGTGCAGTTAACATGATCACGGGTACAGAAAATTCCTGACGAATTTTCTTTAACGTCTCAACTCCATTGAGGACAGGCATCATAATATCCAACAAAACTAAATCATAACTTAGATCTAATTTTTGTAATGCTTGTAAGCCATTATTTGCCATATCAATCTCAAAGCCTTCCAATGTTAATAACTCAGCAAGAAGCTCTATTAATTCAACATCATCATCAACTAATAAAATCTTAGGCATACAGACTCTCCTCACATTTGATTAAAAAGAAAACGCGATAAACAACAGCGCGACAAATTATTTGCTATTGCCAAAATTTCCACCAGCTTTTTGAGGCGCTCTTCTCCGCATGAATCACTGCATTGTTAATTGCAGGCTTACTTTCATCTGGTAAAGGTTTATCTAGGTCAAAACTGGTGACAATGCCGCGCTGATCAAAATTGACGACTAACGTATGTTGTTCTGGTTTTTGATAGGCTTTTTGTTGTAAGAACACATAATACCATTTGCTTTGATCAAAAGGTTCAACTAATACCGGAGTGTCAAGTAAATATTGGACTTGCGCCGCATTCATACCAACTTGTAATTGCTTAACTGTCGCTGCTTCAAGATAGTTGCCTTGCGGGACATCAATACGATACACAAGCTTATCTACAGTTGAACAAGCGGTTACACTTAAAGCAAGAACAATGGCACTGATCATGGATTTTAATTGCATAATTTTTACCTTTTTATACACTGCAAATGATTGATGATGATACAGAAACTTTGCCCGATTGCCAAATCAATTCTGACCTTTCAATTGTCGTTGTAATTGATCACGCAAGTTAGGTGGCAATCCCTGAATGGTTAAGCTATCCGTCGCTTCATCCCAAAAAACGCGTTGATTGATGAGCTCCGCATCAAAGCTCAAGGTGATACCTTTCCCTGAACCCGAAAACTTAGTTAAGGTTTTTAATGTTGAACGTACAGGAGGAATATGTTCTGCTAACCCATACGCTTGCTCTGCTGCGAAGCTCGCAAACGCCTGCTCGTTTAGAGTTGGCATCGTGGCAGAAAGTTCCGTTAATGCAATTTCTTCCCCTACGTTCATTTGCCCTTTACAGTATTCAAACACTTGTTTTTTCACGGCTTGCGATTGTTCTTTGCTTAAATCGGCTTGCGCACAATAATCACTGACTGCTTGCAATAAGCATTGATTTTGGACTTGTGGATTGAGCCCTTCCTCTGCCCCTAAAAAATCCATGAAGAAATCCCCAATTTTACGCCCAACACGCCCCTTCACGAAGGTTAAATACCGATCCGATTTAGCGTCTAAACTTAATTCCGTAAGATTCAGACGTGCTGCAATATCAAACTGACTGATCTCCAAATATTTGGTGCGATGAATCTCTAACTGCTCATCCACTAACATACTGGCACGACTATCTAGTAATGCAATAAATAAATACTCAGTAGCAAGAAAGTTATAACGACATAGCACTAAAGTACCTTCGTCGGCAAAAGGATATCGGCTTAGTTCATTAACTAAAAGTGCGGTCGCTTTTTGGCTAAAATCGAGGAATTCACTTTCGTGCTCTAAAAAACGGTTTAAATCTTGTGCAAAAAGGGAGTTTTCGTTAAACACGGCATAGGCTTTACTCTTATTTTGATAAGCTTGATGTAATTGCAACATCATTTGCTCAACTTCTGGGGTAATCGTCAGCAAACGCTCACGCAACATCGTGTTTAATTTCATCGCATCGCCTTCAATCGATTTCGTAATTTGATGAAGGACAATCTCATTCACATTGATACTCATGTTTAATCCGTTATTTTATTTAAAAAAATGTGCTCCATTATACCCCTACTTTTTTAATGATAAATAAGAAAAAATGCTGGGATATCCAAAATTATCGGTTATGATATAGCACAAATGTTCATTTCCCTATCTCAATAACCATGGCAAAAAACCCAAAATATCAAGATAAACAAGTCGATGCGATCTTAAATGACATGATCGCTGTATTAGAAAAACACCAAGCACCAGTTGACTTATCATTGGTTGTGCTCGGCAATATGGTCACTAATTTATTGGTCAGTAGCGTCGGAACCAATCAGCGTATTGCCTTGGCGAATGCCTTTTCAGAGGCGTTATTAAACTCCGTTAACAAGCAAAAATCGTAAGATGTGGATAAAGACAAGCAAACAATATCGAGAAGAAACCTCACGCAAAATTTCGTGGGGGCACTGGTTTGCGTTTTTTAATATTTTATGGGCGATTATCCTTGGCGCGCGCTATGCCTTTATTATGGATTGGCCCGATACGCTCTTTGGTAAACTGTATTTTTTCATTAGCCTTCTCGGTCACTTCAGCTTCGTTGTCTTTGCACTTTATCTGCTGTTTATTTTTCCGTTGAGTTTTCTCATCAAAAATGACCGCACTTTTCGTGGCATCACCGTCATCCTCACCACAATTGGTGCCACACTCTTACTGGTCGATAGCGAAGTGTTTTCTCGCTTCAACTTGCACTTATCTACCGTTGTTTGGAATTTATTGGTCAATCCTGAGAATGGTGAGTTGTCACGGACTTGGCAAATTTTCTTTGCCCCAATGCCACTGATTTTATTAGTACAAATGGTGTTTTCACGCTGGTCATGGCAAAAATTACGTAGCTTAGAACGTCAAAAATGGCTCAAAGGTGTAGGTGTCTTCTTTGTCTGTACTTTCATTGCAACGCATTTAATTTATGCTTGGGCAGACGCGTTTATTTACCGCCCGATTACAATGCAACGCTCTAACTTCCCACTGTCTTATCCAATGACGGCGCGTTCCTTCTTAGAAAAACATGGTTTCTTAGATAAACAAGAATATGATCAAATTATTGAGCAACAAGGGCGCCTAGATGCGTTAAAAATCAATTACCCAAAACAAAAGCTCACCTTTGCGACAAGCCAAACACCTAATATGGTACTGATTACTGTATCGGGTTTACGTCACGATGCCATTGATGAAAAACATATGCCGCACTTAACCGCTTTTGCTAACCAATCGACGCAATTTACGAATCATTATAGTAGCGGAAATGATAATAACACCGGCTTAACTGGACTCTTTTATGGCTTAAGTGCACATTATGTGGACAGCTTATTAAGTAATAAAACTGCTTCGATTTTGGTGGAAAAACTCAAACAAGAACACTACGAACTAGGTTTGTTTTCCAGCACGCAATTTCACTCTAGCTTATTCCGCCAAGCGCTGTTCCCAACGCTCAGCCTTGCCACACGAAACACTAGTAACCAATTGGAAACCGCGCGCTTTAAAACTTGGTTTGCACAAATTAAAGACAAAAATACCCCCTTTGCAGCTTATTTAAGTTTAAATATCCGTCCAAACTTGGCGAAAGCGGATTATCAGTTGGAACTGGCTGAAATTGATCGGCTATTAGGGACGATTTTGCCTGAAATTGAATTAAATAAGACATTAGTGGTAATTACCGCGGAACATGGCTATCACTTCAAACCGCTAAACGCCAAAGCCTTATTGCATTACTTTGGGCGTGATGAAATTCAAGTACCAATGGTTATTCATTGGAAAGATTTACCTGCGGGAAAAGTCAGTAACCTAACCAGTCACATGGATTTACTACCCGCAGTGATGAAACATATTTTTCATGCACAAAATCCGATTTCTGACTACTCCCAAGGTCGCGATTTATTCCAACTGACACAGCCTGCTGATTGGGTGTTAGTATCGAACTATCGCTGGAATGTCATCATTACGCCTGATGGGACACAGTACCATATCGATAAGCGCGGGACTTATCAGAAATACAATCAAGAGAATCAAAAAGAATCCTCTGATCGACCGCCACTTGGCTTGTTCTTAGAGGTCTTTAATCAAGAACGTTCATTTATTGAAAAATAACGAAAAATTGCACTAAAACCAATAGCCAAAACCAATTATATTTTTTAGGTTGAAGCCTTTATACTAGCCAGCAATTTTTTAGGATAGAAACATAATGTTATTAATTAAAAATCAGAGAATTTTTCATAACATTGTTACCCCCCTCGTCAATCGTCTTAACGCATTGAGCCCATATCTGTTTTTAATGAATAACCGATCCTCATTTATTGGGGATTTTTTTATGTCTCGCCTTCCTCACTTACCTCTCACTTTTACGTCCTCACGGAGCGATTATGAAAAACCACGTTCGTAGTTTTAAAACCTATATTCGAGATGAAATCATTAAAAAAGGCGGTTGGGTCAATGCACATGCACATGCCGATCGCGCCTTTACCATGACCCCGGAAAAAATCAGCATTTACCATACAAGTAATCTGCAACAAAAATGGGATTTAGTGGATGAAGTCAAGCGAACGTCCAGTGTAGATGACTATTATGCGCGTTTTTGCCAGTCCATTGAATTAATGATTTCGCAAGGTGTCACTGCTTTCGGCACTTTTGTAGATATCGATCCGATCTGTGAAGACCGTGCAATTATTGCGGCACACAAAGCACGAGAAGTGTACAAACACGATATCACGTTAAAATTTGCTAACCAAACGTTAAAAGGTGTGATTGAGCCCACCGCACGAAAATGGTTCGATATTGGTTCAGAAATGGTGGATATGATTGGTGGCTTACCGTATCGCGATGAACTGGATTATGGTCGTGGCTTAGAAGCAATGGATATCTTATTAGATACCGCCAAATCGCGTGGCATTATGTGTCATGTACACGTGGATCAATTTAATACCCCAAAAGAAAAAGAAACCGAACAGCTCTGTGATAAAACCATTGAACATGGCATGCAAGGGCGTGTTGTTGCTATCCATGGTATTTCTATCGGTGCCCATTCAAAAGATTACCGCTACCGTTTATACGAAAAAATGCGCCAAGCACAAATGATGATGATTGCCTGCCCAATGGCGTGGATTGACAGTAATCGTAAAGAAGATTTAATGCCATTCCACAACGCCCTCACCCCTGCCGATGAAATGATTCCTGAAGGCATTACTGTCGCGATTGGTACCGATAATATCTGCGATTACATGGTGCCATTATGTGAAGGCGATATGTGGCAAGAACTCAGTTTATTAGCCGCGGGTTGTCGCTTCCCTGACTTAGAGGCGATGGTGAATATTGCGAGTATCAATGGCAGGAAAGTACTCGGTTTAGAAGTATAATCCTCAACAAAAAGCGAACGAAAGATCCGCTTTTGACATGTCAATATTGATAAAACACACCGCACTTTTAGACTTTGCCATCAAAGCATGCTCTTGCAAAAAGTGCGGTTATTTTTTTAAAAATTTTTGGATAACAATACACTCAACACTAGGCTGACACAATTTCCAATAATTGATCAAAACGATCAATACTGTACGTTGGCTGAATATCACTGTGATTTTCACGATCATAATGCAACCAACAGGTATCTAAATTCGCATTATGCCCGCCTAAAATATCCGAATCTAAATTATCCCCCACCATTAACACTTGGCGACGATCTGTCACTTTTGCTAAGGCCAAACTGTGTTCAAAAATCCGAGGATCCGGTTTTGCGATCCCCACTTCTTCCGAAATAGTGACAAATTGAAACCAATCACTTAAGCCTGTTTTTTCTAAACGTAATTTCTGTAATGTCGTAAAACCATTGGTAATGATGCCTAAATTCACTTGTTCTTTTAACACGGTTAAGGTTTCCACTACGTTTTCCAACGGTTTACAAATGTCTGCCATTGCGATTAAGTAATGATCGTTCAGCTCTACTGGATTTTTATTTAAACGCTTCGCCCAACTAGCAAAACGGGTGACCTGTAATTGTTCTGCGCTAATTTCAGCCTGTTGATATTGCACCCAAAGTGGCTTATTCACACGTTGAAATTCTGTAAAATCACTTTGTTGAAAATCAACACCATAATCTGAAAACAATTTCTGCAATCCTGCAAAAGCATCAAATGAAAACAAGGTTTCATCTGCATCAAAAAAAATCCATTGATATTTCATTAGTTTATAACTCCGTCTATTTTCATGCGTAACGCCTGTCCATCATGACAGGTTTTAATGAGCTGAAAGAGCGCATCGGCTTGTGGGTATGCTTTTTTAAGATAACCTAGCCATTGTTTTATACGCGCGACATGATAAAACCCCGTATCAAATTGGTTTTCCGTATGCGCATATTGATGTAACAGGATAAGCACCTCAGCCCACGGCATTTTTGCTTGATTGAATTTCACCACGTGGCTTAAATTCGGAATATTCAAAGCGCCGCGCCCAATCATCAAATCTTGGCACCCCGTTTCAGCTAAACAGGCTTGCCCTGATTGCCAGTCCCAGATCTCACCATTAGCAATCACTGGAATAGATAAGCGTTGACGTACGTCATTAATTTTTGCCCAATTAATCCGATCAGCACGATAACCATCCATTTTGGTTCGTCCATGGATAGTAATCTCTGTCGCACCACCTTGTTGTACCGCATCAGCGATCTCAAACGCTTGTTCTGAATTATCCCAACCTAAACGCACTTTTACACTAACTGGCAAGTCCTTCGGTACTGCAGCACGTAGGGCTTTGGTGGCGTGATAAATCAGTTCGGGTTGTTTTAAGAGAGACGCGCCGCCATTGCTGCCATTCACCGTTTTTGACGGACAACCACAATTCAAATCAATCCCATGAGAACCTAACTCAATCGCACGCTGCGCATTTTCCGCTAACCATTGAGGATGTTGCCCCAATAGTTGCACACGCACTGGCGTCCCCGAAGCGGTCAACCCTTGTTGATATAATTCAGGGCACAGACGATAGAATACTTTCGTGGGAAGAAGCTGATCGACCACCCGCACAAATTCAGAAACACACAAATCATACTGATTGACCTGTGTGAGAAGTTGACGAACAAAGGGGTCTAATACCCCTTGCATCGGAGCAAGAATTACGCGCATGTTTTATCCGTTCTCACGAAATAAAACAGTGCTAACGCGCTTAACGCCCCGAATGTATCTGCCAAAATATCTTTTTGCGCATCCCACTGATCGCCCTGCGATCCTAAAAAGGCAATTCCCTCTTCACCACCAGCAATCACCGCATATTGCCACTCAATCAACTCATAGCCCGCCGCAATACTCATAATAAAAAATAGGGCAAAAAAGCCCGCTAAGATCGGACCACATAATCGACGTCGTAACAACCATTCCGCCATAGGAAAACTGTAAAAACCAATAACATAATGTGCTACGCGATCAAAATGATTACGTCCTTCGCCTAACCAAGAGGCGAGTAGTCGATTTGCCCACTCAAAAGGCACCTGTTCAAACGTATAGTGAGCACCAATAAGATGTAAAACCATCCATAAGCTCATTAAGAAATATGCAAGGTTGCTGAACTGAAAACGAGAATAGCTCACGACTAAAGCCAAAAAGACCAAAAAATGGGTAATACTTCAGCATACCACACCGCCCGAGAAACAGGTTCAATGCTCGACCAAATCGCGATGACAAGCACAACGAATGCTAACAGCCAAGGAAATACCTGTTTGGTGGTCAAGGACATTATTTCCACCCTTTGGTTTTACAAATTAAATCATACGCGGATTGAATTTGTTGCGTTTTCTCTTTTGCCATCTCCAACATTTCTTTTGGCAAGCCTTTCGCCACTAATTTATCAGGATGATTTTCATTCATCAGACGGCGATAAGCCCGCTTGACGGTTTGTTGATCATCCGTAGCAGATACACCGAGCACCTTATACGCGTCGTCAACTGTTGGACCTGACTGTTGTTGATAACCTCCATATTGTTGCTGATGCTGTTGATAGCCATAATCACGTTGATAACGATTTTGCTGTTGGTAACCTGCACGAGAAAACTGGCGTGCTGCAAATTCCATCGCTAACATTTGTTCAAATTGAAAACGAGAAAGTCCTAATTCTTCTCCAACAATATACAGTACGTCTTTTTCGCTTTGATCGAGTTGGGCATCGGCGAAAGCCGCTTGAACTTGAACATGCAAAAACATCCGTAACAAATCAGCGCGTTGTCCACAGCCTAAACGAAACTCGCGAATCACTTGGCGCAAAGGGAAATCCGCTGCCTTACCGCGTGTAAAGGCTTCTTGTGCCAAACGGCGATTGGCGTCATCTAACTGCATTTGTTGCATTAAATGACTGGCTAATTGAATATCATCTTCAGTGACTCGCCCTTTCGCTTTGCTTAAATGTCCAAGCACCGCAAAAGTGGTTTGCATAAATAGCGATTGACGGGTGATTTTACTTTTAAAGAAACTGGAATTGACCGTCCCTAATTCATACAGCTTTTTATCTCCAAGGTGCCCTAAAATTACACCACAAATCGCGCCAAAAAAGCCACCTAACTTCCAACCAATAATCAAGCCTAAAAACTTACCAATAAAATTCATTCTTCCCCTCCGAAAGCGCCAAAGTGCGGTTGTGCATTATACAATATCGTCCTATTCTGAATATTTTCTTAAAACCCACCGCACTTTTATCTTACTTCACGCCATATTGCTCACGATAAGCACGCATTGCTGGTAAATATTGTTGATATTCTGGTGCTTGCTCAATGAAGGTCATCAAATCATCAAAATTCACAATCGACAACACTTGGCATTGATAATCACGTTCCACTTCTTGAATCGCAGACAATTCACCTTTGCCTTTTTCTTGACGATTTAACGCGATCATCACGGCACTGAGTTCCGCTTGATTTTGTGCAATTAAGGTCATGGATTCACGAATGGCGGTCCCCGCAGTAATCACATCATCTACCAATAAAATTTTTCCACTTAAACCATAGCCAATGAGCTGCCCCCCTTCACCGTGATCTTTGGCTTCTTTACGGTTAAAGCAAACGGGTTTATCAATTTGAAAATGATTAAATAATGCCACAGAAACTGTCGTGGCAATCGGCAGACCTTTATAAGCCGGACCAAAAATCACATCATATTCAACACCACTGGCTTGAATCGCTTTGGCATAGAATTCCCCTAAACGAGCGAGATCTGCTCCCGTATTAAATAACCCTGCATTAAAAAAATAGGGACTAATACGACCAGATTTTAGAGTAAACTCACCAAATTTTAACACCTGACGGCTTAGCGCAAATTGAATAAATTCCGATTTATAGGCTTCCATGATCCGCTCTCCTTCCTACTTGGCTAGCGCCTGACGTTGCACATCGAAAATAAGCTGACAGCCTTCTTTGGCTAAGGCTAACAAGGTCAATAATTCTTCATGACTGAATGGTTCCCCTTCTGCTGTTCCCTGTACTTCAATCATTCGCCCATCTTCCATCATCACGACATTCATATCCGTTTCTGCCGCAGAATCTTCGACATATTCCAGATCACAAACCGGCACGCCCTCAACAATCCCTACTGAAATCGCCGCCACTAAATTTTTAATAGGATTTACTTTTAAGGTGCCATTTTCCACTAAACCATGAATCGCATCACATAAGGCTACGCAAGCGCCAGTAATCGATGCTGTGCGTGTTCCCCCATCTGCTTGAATCACATCACAATCCAATGTAATCGAGCGTTCGCCTAAGGCTTCTAAATCTACCATTGCCCGCAATGAGCGCGCAATTAAACGCTGAATTTCAAGTGTGCGTCCGCCTTGTTTACCCTTTGCCGCCTCACGTTGCATACGGCTATGAGTTGAACGTGGCAACATCCCATATTCCGCCGTTACCCACCCTTGATTTTGACCTTTCAAAAAGCGAGGCACCGACTCTTCCACCGTCGCTGTACAAAGTACTTTCGTGTCTCCAAACTCAACCAACACTGAGCCTTCCGCATGTTTTGTATAATGACGAGTAATTTTGATCGGGCGGGGCTGATTATTTGCACGTTCATTTGGACGCATAGTTTATTCCTTATTGTTCTTTCTTCATGATAAAAAAATTCGCAGTATTTTAGCACGCAAACTGACAGAAACGAAATTTACCAGTACAATAGTTCTGTTAAACACGACCTCTTTTTATCACATTAAGGAACTCACATGATTTATAGTATGACAGCTTTTGCACGCCTCGAAATCAAACAGGATTGGGGTGATGCCGTGTGGGAAATTCGCTCAGTTAACCAGCGCTATTTAGAAACCTTTTTCCGCTTGCCTGAGCAATTTCGTGGTTTAGAAAATACCTTGCGAGAAAAACTGCGTCAAAAACTGACGCGTGGCAAAATTGAATGCACATTGCGTATTGATAATAAAAAACAAGCCGCCACAGAAATCCATTTAAACAAAGCCTTTGCATTACAAGTGATACAGTCATTACAGTGGATCAAACAACAAGCCGGGGAAGGCGAGATTCACTTAAATGACGTGTTGCGTTATCCGGGCGTCGTTGAAGTACCAGAACAAGATCTGGATTTGATTAGCCAACAATTACTCAGCGCGTTTGACAGCTTATTAACCGAGTTTATTGCAATGCGAGCAAGAGAGGGCGAAAAACTCAACACACTCCTTCAACAACGTTTAGATGCCGCTGAAGTTGAAGCCAATAAAGTGCGGTCAAAAATGCCGAAAATTTTACAATGGCAACGAGATCGTTTATTACAGCGCTTTGACGAAATCCATTTACAAGTGGATCCCCAACGTGTTGAGCAGGAAATGGTGTTATTAGCTCAACGGGTTGATGTCGCTGAAGAACTCGATCGTCTGCAATTACACGTCAAAGAAACCAAAGCCATTTTACAAAAAGGCGGTGCGGTTGGCAGAAAATTGGATTTTATGATGCAAGAACTTAACCGTGAATCAAATACGCTCGCGTCCAAATCTATCAGTACTGAAGTCACCAATTCTGCGGTTGAACTGAAAGTCCTTATCGAACAAATGCGTGAGCAAATTCAAAACTTAGAGTAAGGGAAAAGGACATGACTTATTCATTATTAACGGAAACCCAAGCACATGTGGTTTGCGATCTACAACAATACACGCTACTTGAAATCCAAGGCGAAGATGCCGAAAAATATTTACAAGGTCAGCTCACTTGTGACGTTAACAAATTAGCGGTAGGAGAATCTACTCTTGCAGCCCATTGTGATGCAAAAGGAAAAATCAATTCGCTTTTTCGCTTAATTCGTACGGCTCCGCAGACATTCTACTTACTGGTCAAAAAAGGGCTGTTGCCAACGGCGCTTGACCAATTGAAAAAATATGCGGTTTTTTCTAAAGTGACTTTTACCCCATGTGATTGGCAAATTATTGGCTTAGCTGGAGAGAAAATTATCAATGCCTGCGATGAAATCGACGCACAAATACGTGTAACCTTATCCAGTCAACAACCACGTGTCATTTTAATCCACCCAACAGCATTAGATTTGCAAGCCAATGCTAGCCATGTGGTATGGGATTTATTGGACATTCAAGATGGCATCCCTTTATTAAGCCCTGAAACGCAAGCGGAGTTTATTCCACAAGCATTAAACTTACAATGTTTAGAACACGCTATTTCATTCCAAAAAGGTTGCTATATTGGACAAGAAATTGTCGCCAGAGCAAAATACCGTGGTGCGAATAAACGCGCGATGTTTACTTTTGTAGCTCAAAGTCAAGAAATGCCAAATATCAAAAGTGAAGTTGAAATGCAATTGGAAAACCATTGGCGTAAAACGGGTAATATCATTAGCGCAGTGAATTTTGAGGGCACATTATGGTTACAAGTGGTGTTAAACAATCAGCTTGAAGAAGACGTCCAATTTCGTTTATCAGAACATACAGCTTTAACCCGGTTTCCCTTGCCTTATACATTAAGTTAGTTAACATTCAGGCACAAAAAAGCAGATCATATGATCTGCTTTTTTAATACCCACAATAAACTTAATGTGCTTTCACTTTCATTTGCGCTTGCGCTTTTACAATGATTAAGCCGATGAAACAACCAAATAATGCCACCGGTAACCATTCCATTGAGTATGCTTTAAATGGTAAGCCTGCTACAACCTCAGCGCCCATGACGGATAAGATGGACACAATCGCCACCAACACTAATGGGATGCCTTTTGCTAATTTTGGTAATGGCATGACCAAATTAACTAACAATAATAACATTGCTGTCATTGAGATTGGATAAAGGACTAATAACACAGGCACAGACTTACTAATCACGGCATTTAACCCTTGGTTAGCCAAACCAAATCCAATCAAGGTAAATAAAATGGCATAGTTACGATAAGAAATGACAGGGAAAATACTGTTAAAGTAAGAAGAGGTTGCCACCACTAAACCAATCGCTGTTGTTAAACAAGCTAATGTCACAATTAAGCCCAGTAAGCTACGTCCTAACTCACCAAACGATTGTGTCGTCGCATCATTTAAAATAAATACGCCTAAATTTTGACCTTTGCTCGCAACATCTGCAACAGTTTCCGCACTCAACGGGATATTGTTGCCAATCCAACCAATCGCAATATAAATAAAGGCTAAAGCAATTGCCGCAATCACACTTGCTACCGTGGCTTGTTTAATAAAGCTGGTTTTTTTGTCACTTTTCGCACGAATTGCGTTCATGACCACGACAGAGAAAGCAAAAGAGGCAAGCACATCCATAGTTTGATAGCCTTCGATAAAGCCAACAATTAATGGGGTTTCCATACCTGCTGAGGTATTATTGTACTCTCCGCTAATTAAAATACTCGCCATACGCACGACTAACGCAATAATTGCAACTAATAGAACAGGGGTTAAAATCGCCCCGATACGATCCACCATTTTAGTCGGGTTTAAACTGACCCATAATGTGATCGCAAAATAAACAAAGGTAAAAGCAAATAAAGAAACTGGATCGCTGCTCCCAATAAAAGGAATCACCGCCATATCAAAAGCTGTCGCCGCGGTACGTGGAATCGCAAAAAACGGTCCAATCGTTAAATAAATCGCACCTAACAAGAGCACAGAAATCCAAGGATGAATATCTTCTAATGCTTTCTTATAGCCACCTTCATAACGAGTCGCCACTAAAATCCCTAAAAGAGGCAAACCAACGCCTGTGGTGACAAACCCAAGAATAGCTGGCCAAAAACCGACGCCACTTTCAAAACCTAATTTGGGTGGAAAAATTAAATTCCCTGCCCCAAAAAAGATGGCAAATAGCATAAAGCCAACAACAAATGTGTTTTTGTTCATAGAAAACCTCAAATATTAAAAAACAGAATTTTTTAGGATATTAAAAATAGAAAAACGCGACATTCTACTATAAAAAATCATCAATACCTACAAAAGTGAGGTAAATTATGTCCAATTTTGCGTTTATCATCATCATTTCAGCACATTTAATGAAAAATATTTAAAAATTCACACTTATTTTTCACATTTCGATAAAATACAGCACAATGATTGAGTTAAACGTGCCTTTGCTGTAAACTACTCTCCCGTCTTGATAATTTCATTCAATCCATTTTTTCATATCAATAGTTAGGTTTCATATGGCAACAAATTATATTTTTGTGACGGGCGGTGTTGTATCTTCGCTGGGTAAAGGTATTGCTGCAGCATCATTAGCAGCAATTTTAGAAGCGCGTGGTTTAAAGGTCACCATGTTAAAACTGGATCCTTATATCAACGTGGACCCGGGCACCATGAGTCCAACTCAACATGGTGAAGTTTTTGTCACCCAAGATGGCGCTGAAACCGACTTAGACTTAGGGCATTATGAGCGTTTTATTCGCACCAAAATGACCAAACGTAACAATTTCACCACAGGCAAAATCTATTCCGAAGTCTTACGCAAAGAGCGTCGTGGTGATTATTTAGGTGCAACCATTCAAGTCATTCCTCATATTACAAACGAAATTAAATCTCGCGTCATTGATGGTGCAGCCGGACATGATGTCGCAATTGTCGAAGTAGGGGGAACAGTAGGTGATATTGAATCTTTACCTTTCCTTGAAGCCTTACGCCAACTGGCGGTGCAAGTCGGTCGTGAGCGTACCTTGTTTATGCACTTAACCCTTGTGCCTTATATTCCAACGGCAGGTGAGGTGAAAACGAAACCGACGCAACATTCAGTGAAAGAATTATTATCCATTGGGATTCAACCTGATGTCTTAATTTGCCGTTCTGATCGCATGGTCCCACCGAATGAGCGAGCAAAAATCGCTTTATTCTGTAATGTGCCAGAAAGAGCGGTCATTTCACTGAAAGATGTCAGCTCAATTTACCAAATTCCAGCCTTATTAAAATCACAAGGTTTGGATGATTTCATTTGTCAACGTTTCCACTTAGATTGCCCAGAAGCAGATCTTTCTGAATGGGAACAAGTGTTATACCAAGAAGCTAATCCAACAGGTGAAGTGGTGATCGGTATGGTGGGTAAATACACGGAATTACCGGATGCCTACAAATCGGTTAATGAGGCCTTAAAACACGCAGGCTTAAAAAACCGTCTTAGCGTACAAATCAAATATATTGATTCACAAGATGTGGAAACCAAAGGCACAGAAGTGTTAGAAGGCGTTGACGGTATTTTAGTACCGGGTGGATTTGGTAATCGTGGTGTAGAAGGTAAAATTCTCACCGCTAAATATGCACGTGAAAATCACATTCCTTATTTAGGGATCTGCTTAGGAATGCAAGTGGCTTATATTGAATATGCTCGCAATGTTGCCGGTTTAACGAATGCAAATTCTACTGAATTTGACCGCACTTGTGACTATCCTGTCGTGGGCTTAATCACCGAATGGCAAGATGCCGAAGGGAATATTGAAACACGTACTGATGCCTCTGATTTAGGTGGCACCATGCGTTTAGGTGCACAACAATGTCATTTAATGGAAGGGAGCAAAGCACGTGAACTTTATGGTGCTGAAACCATCGAAGAGCGTCATCGTCATCGTTATGAAGTCAATAACGTCTTACGTCCACAAGTGGAAAAAGCAGGCTTGAAAGTTACTGGCTTATCCGCAGATAAAAAATTAGTGGAAATTATTGAGGTACCAAACCACCCTTGGTTTGTGGCGTGTCAATTCCACCCAGAATTCACCTCCACGCCACGTGATGGTCACCCACTCTTTGCTGGCTTTGTCAAAGCGGCAAAAGACAATAAAAAATAAGCGTAAAGATGTAATAAATTAAGGCTGTCAGGTGTTGCTTGACAGCTTTTTTTATTTGCTTTTACTGACGCTTGGGAACAGCGGAAGTTGGGGAAATTAGCTGATTTTAATCCTAG
>ENA-UOTW01000026-UOTW01000026.1-synthetic-metagenome-genome-assembly--contig:-NODE-26-length-57914-cov-38.685373_pt1 | contig 57914 bp, 54 predicted proteins | sample MGYA00238141_ERZ746978 | MGnify/ENA primary metagenome ERZ746978 (study PRJEB28755, sample SAMN02352454) | synthetic metagenome | study: EMG produced TPA metagenomics assembly of the Artificial... | reverse complement strand
CGGGAAACTCTCACTTTTTAGAGTGAATTGTCAGATCAAGTCTGATCTTCTACATCTAAGTGATAAAAAAGCCCCTTTAAAACTATTTTAAAGGGGCTTTTAATTTTTTTAAATTGTGTTTTTATTTGCATAGTCTAGTATCATTGCGTTATGCAAATAATTTCACGAGTTTATGCAAATAATTTCACGCGCTTACATGAAATGTTTAATAATTGATTCATAAATCACCTTGGTTTATATTTTCTAAATACCACTGCTCCAACAGTGGTTTTTTATTGCCCTAATTCCATCTTCAAACAGATAGCTTGCTCAATTAATTGATTCACTGCCTTTAAGGTCTTCTCTCTCTCGTTTGGTGATAAATCACGACCAAGCTCAGAATTCTCTTTGATAGATTCTTTAATTTCCTTTCCGACTCTTCCACTTGTTTCGGCAATATCTAAAAATCGGGAAAGTATTTCTTGCCCACCACCTTCACACTCTTTACATTTCGGCATAGGCACAACGATGTGATCGATTTGTGCTGCAATAGCGGAGAGTGTTGGGCTTAGATTAATTGATTATATCAATCAAGACAGCACGCAATAGCGTGTTTTTTGTGTCTGAAATAAGGAAAAATTATGTACAAGTACAGATGGGTAAAAGAAGAAGATGGGAAAACATTAGACGTCTCAAAATTAAAGAATGAAGACGGCGAAATATTTGAATTCGATACACCGACTGATAACCAGTGGATAGCATTGCTTATTGCTGAAGATGACGAAGATCCAAACTATTAAGAAATAAAAACGCACGATCACTTTTTCCCAGTGGACCATCATAACGACGAGTTTGACCTTGTACTTGCCCTAAGATGCCACATAATTCCGTCAACGCGGCAAGCCAAATAATCAACCCAATCAGTAGCGGATCAAACGGAAAAATGCAAGCAAAAGGTAAATATAATGCGGCATCAGAAACCACATCAGTAATTTCATTTAAATCCCCCCCTAAGCGTGATTTTTGATGAAACTCACGTGCGAGCATGCCATCAATCGCATTTAACGCCATACGAATAAACAGCCAAATAGGGATCAAAATAAATAACCAATGTACTTCAGCCAGTGCTGTGAGAAAGAGCCCTAGCACAATGGAAATCGCACACGCCAATAGGGTCACTTGGTTCGCTGTTATCCCACGTTGCGCCAGTTTGACAACCGTTGGGCGTAATAGATTCTGAAATTTAGGTTTTAAATCATAAATACTCATGCGCACGCTCCTACTCAGAATGGGAACAGTAAAGGAATTAAAAAGACACTTACGATCATCACTAATAAAGTGAAAGGTACACCAACTTTAACAAAGTCCGCAAATTTATACCCACCGGGACCTAATACCATGGTATTCACAGGGGAGGACACTGGCGTCATAAATGCAGCGGAGGCTGCGACTGTAATAATCATCGCAAAGGGCATCGGTGATACTTGTAATTGATGGGCGATGGTAATCGCAATGGGAGCCATTAAAATGGCCGTTGCGGTATTAGAAATGAATAGACTCACCGCTGCGCAGAGTAAAAATAAACTCATTAACACCGCATGTAAACCTAATCCCCCCACTGCATCTAACATTAATTTCACCGCTAAATCTACACCACCGGTTTTTTGCAAAGCGATAGAAAAAGGCATCATGCCCACAATTAACACTAAACTTGACCAATGGATCGATTCATACGCACTTTTCCCATCGACGCAACGAAAATAACCGAGCATTAAGCACGCAATCAAGGCAGCAATCACATTCGGTACAACCCCACTCACCATTAATACCACCATGGTTAAAATCGCAAATACCGCATGTGGTGCTTGTGTGGCGGCGGGGACAGCTCTTTCCATTTCAAGCGGATAGTTTAAAACATAAAAATCTTTCGCATGATGCTGCATCTGTGCAATAGCTTTCCAATCCCCGACGACGAGAATCAAATCCCCTAAAGCATAACTGACATCCGAAAAATTACCGACTAAGACTTCACCATCACGTTTCACTCCCACCACATTTAAACCAAATTGTGAACGAAAACGCAACTCCGATGTGTTTTTTCCAATACAATCGGAATCTGGTACAAGTGTGATTTCTGCCATGCCAATGGATTTCGCTTGTTGTGAGAAACTTTGGCTACGAATTTCCGCCATTTCTAAATGATTTTCTTGGCAAAACTGCTCTAAATCGAATTCAGGATGACTGCTGTCCATCATTAAAATATCTTTCTCACGAATCTCAGAGGTGCCTAGCGCGGCAATAAACATCGGTCTAAATCGTTTCCAACGTTCAATAGCTAACACATTTAAGCCATAACTAGAACGCAGATGAAGTTCGTCTAAATTTTTCCCAATGAATGGCGAGCCTTTTTTGACAACCAGCCGTTTAGTCCGCTCACGTAGCCCATACTCATCGATCAAATCATTCATTGAGCGTCGACTGGTATCTTTTTTGGTTTGTTCTTCAGGATCAGTTAACCAACGGCGCGCCACTAACATATATAAAATCCCCATGGTCAGTACGACTAGACCGATAGGAGTAAAATCAAAGAAGTGAAAACGAAAATCCGTATTACGAATCAATTCCGCATTGACGACTAAGTTAGGAGCGGTGGCAATCAAGGTCATCATGCCACTAATTAAACCAGCGACACTCAGTGGCATCATAAGCCGTTTCGGTGAGATATTCATTTGCTGACAAATGACTAACACCACTGGAATAAAAATCGCCACAATCCCTGTCGAACTCATAAACGAACCGAGTACCGCCACCGCGAGCATTAACAAAATTAGCACTTTGGTTTCATTATTTTTCGAGGCTTTTAATAACCATTCACTCACTTGATAAGCAATCCCGGTACGTACAATTCCTTCTCCAACAATGAAAAGTAATGCAATCAAAATGACATTAGGATCACTAAAGCCTGCTAAAACTTCATTTACACTTAAAATGCCACTTAAAGCAAAGGCGACAATCACTAATAATGCCACCACATCCATGCGGATTTTATTACGTACAAATAAGACAATCGCGCCAAATAAGAGCACTAAGACCCAAAATAACGAACTTGTCCAGAAAGGTGCTTGTAAGCTGAGCTCCACGTTAAACTCCTCACAAAATAAATAGATGAATTATAAAGTATTGAGTAATTTTCGCACAGGCGCAAAACTACGTCTATGTTGGGCTAAAGGTCCCAACTCGGCTAATTTGGCTAAATGCAACGCCGTTGGGTAACCTTTATGTTGCGCAAAGGCATATTCCGGATAGCGTTTATCTAACTCAGCCATTTCTTGATCGCGTGCGACTTTCGCCAAAATGGAAGCAGCGCTGATTTCTGCCACCAGTCCATCACCTTTCACAATCGCTTGTGCTGGGATCATAAGCTCTGGCACACGATTGCCATCCACTAACACAAAGTGCGGTTGAATTTTCAAATTTTCAACCGCTCTTTTCATCGCTAACATGGTGGCATGCAAAATATTTAATTGATCAATTTCCTCTGCTTCTGCGCGCCCCAAACTCCAAGCTAAGGCTTTTTGCTTAATTTCTTCGGCTAACAAAAGGCGTTTTTTTTCAGACAGTTTTTTCGAGTCATTGAGACCTAAAATAGGTTGATGAGGATCTAAAATCACCGCTGCCGTCACAACCGCGCCCACTAAAGGTCCACGCCCGACTTCATCCACACCTGCAATGAGTTCAACCCCTTTGGGATATTCAAATACCATGTTATTTATCCTCTTGTTCGAGTAATGCAATCACAGCTTGTGCCGCTTGTTTATCTGCATCACATTGGATCAACTTGTGTAAATCCGTAAAGCGTTGAATTAATGCATGACGTTGTTGTAACGCGCTTTCTTCTTGGCTTAAATAAAGCGCTAGTTTTTCAGCAAGATTTTCTGCTGTACATTGCTCTTGGATAAGCTCTGGTACCAACATTTCATTCGCCAATAAATTCGGTAAGGAAACATACTCTGTTTTCACTAAGCGCTTTGCTAAGAAGTAAGTGGTTGCTTTCATACGATAACCCACCACCATCGGCGATTTACATAACATGGCTTCTAGCGCTGCCGTCCCTGACGCTAATAAGGTTGCTTCTGCGGCTATCATGGCTTGGCGAGCCTTTCCGTCTAACAAGATCAGCTCTAATTCTGGCGCGACTTGCGCTTTAATTTGTTCAAATTGTTCACGACGCTTAGCATTAATCAGTGGAACCAAGAATTGAACATCGGGATATTGTTGTTTTAACAATTTAGCCGCTTGCAAAAAAGGTTCCGCTAAAAAGGTAACTTCTGAACCACGACTTCCAACAAGTATCGCCACATAACGCTGACTTGCATCAAGATTTAAATATTCACAAGCTTCCTGACGATTTGGTTTTAATGCGATCGCATCTGCCATCGTATGACCGATAAAACGGCAAGGCACCTCAAAACGATCATAAAATGCTTTTTCAAAAGGTAAAAAAGCTAAAACGAGATGCGTCGCTTTGGCAATTTTATGAATACGATTCTGACGCCAAGCCCAAACGGAAGGGCTGACATAATGTATGGTTTTGATGCCATTTTCTTTTAACTTCAATTCAACGTCGATATTAAAATCCGGCGCATCAATACCAATGAAAATATCTGGCTTTTCTTGCAACATGGTGTGAATTAATTGACGACGGATTTTCAATAAACGGGGTAAGTGTTTCACCACTTCGGCTAATCCCATGACTGAAAGCTCTTCCATATCTACCAAGGTTTCCGCGCCTTCTGCCAACATTCGAGGTCCCGCGATCCCAATAAAGCGTGCATGAGGATACTGAACTTTCAAACTGCGGATAAGCCCAGCACCCAAAATATCACCCGACACTTCGCCGGCAACAATGGCAATCGTCGGCGGCTGTTTATGTATTTCTTTCATCTCTCAATCCTAGATAAAAAACAACCGCACTTCTCAGGAAAAAAGTGCGGTCGATTTGAGTCAAATTTCGCTTAATTAACGAATAATTCCGCGTGTTGAACGCTTGAAAAACTCAACAAAGAAGCTAATCGCTGATTCTTTTGCCGCCACTTGTTCAATTTCGGGCATCACTTCTTCTAACGTTTTGCCACTGCGGTAAATCAGTTTATACACATTGCGAATCGCATGTAAGGTCGGTTTATCAAAACCACGACGTTTCAAGCCTTCAATATTCACACCAAACGGTTTTGCGTGATTGCCTTGCGCCATCACATAAGGTGGTACATCTTGGCTGACCATTGAACCACCACCTAGCATCACGTGTGCGCCGACAATGACAAATTGATGAATCGCAGACATCCCACCAACAATCACAAAATCATCGAGCTCAACATGCCCTGCTAATGTTGCATTATTGGCTAAAATACAACGATTCTTAATGCGACAATCATGTGCCACATGCACATTCACCATCAACAAGTTATCATCACCAATTACCGTCACAGAACCGCCCTGCGCTGTACCACGGTGAATCGTCACACTCTCACGAATGCGGTTACGATCACCGATGATCGTTCTGGTTGGCTCACCTTGGTATTTTAAATCTTGGTTGGTATCGCCAATACTGGCGAATTGAAAAATTTGGTTATCGCGCCCAATCTTAGTAATGCCTTTGACGACAACATGCGAATGTAAGATCGTACCTGCACCAATTTCGACTTCTGCACCAACAAGACAAAAGGGACCGATAACAACATTCTCACCAATTTTTGCTCCAGCCTCCACAATTGAGGTAGGATGAATCTGTGCGGTTGGGTGGATCATATTTTACTCCTTGCTTATTATGCGGGACGACGAGCACACATTAATTCTGCTTCGCACACCACTTGACCATCTACGGTTGCCACACCAGTGAAACGCGTAATACCGCGACGCTCTTTCAAGAAGTGAACTTCTAACACCATTTGATCACCAGGTAACACAGGACGTTTAAAGCGCGCATTATCAATTGCAGCAAAATAATAAATTTCATTTTCTAATTGACGGTAAGTTTTACAGGCGAGCACCCCCGTCGCTTGTGCCATGGCTTCCAAAATCAACACACCCGGAAAAATCGGTTGTTCTGGGAAATGTCCCGTAAAGCAAGGCTCATTTACGCTAATATTTTTTACAGCTTTAAGCCATTTACCTTCTTCATAATCCACCACACGATCCACTAATAAAAAAGGATAACGGTGAGGAAGCAATTTCATAATTTCATTTGCTTCAATGATTTTTGTTGTGGTAGTTTCAGTTGTCACAATAGTACCTTCCAATAAAAATAAAACGATAAAACATTCAAAATTATACGGTATTTACGTGCTGAATACAAAACGCACCACAAAAAAGTGCGGTTCGTTTCACGCTTATTTCTTCTCGAATTTCTTTTCTAAGGCTTTTAACCGTTTATTCATCGCATCAATGCCTAACGTCAATGCAGCGGTTTTACGCCATTCTTTATTCGTTTGTAATGGGATACCCGAAGAGTACACGCCAGATTCAGTAATTGGATGCATCACCATCCCCATACCTGTAATCGTCACTTTATCGCAGATTTCCATGTGTCCATTGATCACACTGGCACCACCAATTAAGCAATAGCGTCCGACGGTCAAGCTACCAGCCATAATCACCCCACCAGCAACTGCAGTCCCGGTCCCAATATGGACGTTATGCGCAATTTGGCAAAGATTATCAATAATCACATTATCTTCAATGACCGTTGGATCTAACGCACCTCGATCAATACAAGTGCAAGCGCCAATTTCGACATGATTGCCAATAATGACTTGTCCAACTTGTGGAATTTTAATCCAACGCCCACGATCATTGGCGTAACCAAAACCATCACTACCGATCACTGCACCAGATTGAATTAAACAATGTTGCCCTATTTCAACCTCATGATAAACACTGACATTTGCCCATAGCTGGGTATAAGCACCAATTTTGCTATTTTTGCCGACAAAGCAGTTAGCACCAATGACTACATGATCACCAAGCGTTACCCCGTCTTCAATCACCGCATTGGCACCAATTGAGACATTTTTGCCTATCACAGCACTAGTCGATACCACCGCACTGGCAGCAATGCCGCTCGCAGCTTTCGGCGTGCTATCCATATATTGTGCTAGAACGGCATAAGCCACGTACGGATCTTTTACAATCAATAAATTACTTTGCTCTGCACAAAACGCCACATCCGCTTCTGACACCACCAAAATCCCGGCATGAGATTGTGCCAGTAAGGAACGGAACTTAGGATTAGAAATAAAGGTAAGCTGTTTTTCTGTCGCCTTATCTAAAGGCGCAATACTTTCTACAACAACATCGGCGTTACCACGAATGGTAGCGCCGATCTGTTGTGCTAATTCTTGGAGGGAATAAACTTGCATTATTTCGCCTGTGTCGCAGGAATGACTTTTAGAACATCTTCAGTAATATTTTTTGCATCTGCAGCAAACACGACTGCACCTTCATTCAGTACTAATGTATAGTTTTTCTCTCTTGCAACCGTATTTACCGCGTTTTGAATGCTATCCACTAATTTTGCGGTTTCTTCACGTTCACGTTTTGCATAATCGTCTTGATATTTACTGACTTCTTCATCATGTGCAGTAACGAGTTTATTGATCGCTTCTTGCTCGCTATTGCCGAGTTTATTGATTTCTTCTTCACGTTTTTTAATATCTGCACTGCGTAATTTCGGGGCATCTTTTTGTAATGCAGCAACTTTGGCTTCAACTTTCTTTTGAGAAGCGGCAATTTTTTCATCAATGCTTTTTTTATTTGCAGTGAGTTTTTCTACTCTGGCTTTAAACTCTGACTCTAATTTTTCTGCCACCATTTTACGATCTGGGTGATTTTGAAATAAATAATCCCCACTGATAAATGCAATATTTTCTGTGGCCATGGCTAAAGACGAAGTAAAGGCTAATGCTAAAGAAAGTGCGGTAACTTTGACTGCTTTTTTCATTGGTTTCTTTTCCTATTTCAATAAAGATATGAATAAATACTGTACCGAACGCTGACGGCACAGATGGCTGTTTAGACTACAATTTTTTACATAAGTTCCAATCGCTTATTAGAACGTCCCACCAATGCTGAATTGGAACTGCTTAATTTCATCACCTTGGTATTTCTTAAGAGGTTTCGCATAAGAGAACACTAACGGTCCAATTGGCGATTGCCATTGAAGCGCCACCCCAGCTGAAGCACGAACGCGACTTGGATCACTGTAATCTGGTAATTTTATATGACTAAATTTTGCCTTATCCGCTGCTTTCCAACGCGTATTCCATACACTTGCGGCATCCACAAACAAAGAAGTTCTTACTGAGTTTTGATTTTTATCTGCGACAAATGGTGTTGGGACAATGAGTTCGGTACTGGCGGTGACCATTGCATTCCCCCCAATCACATCGCTACTGACTAAACAATAGCTGTCAGGACATTGACGTGTACGATAAATTGCATTTGGTCCAATCGCACCATAGGCAAAGCCACGTAAACTCCCGATACCGCCTGCGCTATAATATTGATAGAACGGCAAACGCTTACCGCCAAATCCATCAGCAAAAGAGACACTAATACGGCTGGAAAGTACCCAACCATGTTCACGATCTAACGGATAGAACCCTTGTGCTTCTGCATTGAGTTTATAATATTTATTGTCTGAGCCCGGAATGGTCACTCGTCCACCAATATTGGCACGTACCCCTTTGGTTGGGAAATAGCCACGGTTAAGGCTGTTATAATTCCAACCAAAAGACAAATCAAAATCGTGCGATTTAAAGGTCCAAGAATCATTATATTTCATTGATTGGCGATATAAATCACGATTATATTCCGGCGCGATATTCTTCAATTTATTATACGTATAGCCCACACCAAGATAATATGAGTTATTCTCATTCACCGGAAAGCCTAGTGTCAAATTACCACCATAGCTAGTCCGTCCATAGGCTGCAGAGGTATTACTTTTGGAACTATCATATTCTTCAAAGAAAACATTGCCACCGAGGCTCACACCATCTTTGGTAAAGTACGGCTCATTATAACCAAGATTGATTGTAGTACCGTAGCCATTACGCGTTCCACCTAAACTAATAGAAGATCCCATTCCTAAGAAGTTATCCTGTTTAATACTGGCTTGGTAGCTCAACCCACTTTCTGTACCATAACCAATACCAAAGTTAATGCTACCCGTATTACGCTCTTTGACTTTATAAATCACATCAACTTGATCAGAACCCGGGATAGCTTCTGTTTTGGTTTCTACACTCTCAAAGAACCCCGTACGATCTAAACGTAATTTACCTAACTCAACCAACTCCGAGGATAGCCAAGCGCCTTCTTGTTGACGCATTTCCTGACGTAAGGTGCTATCTGCACTACTTGTATTGCCTTCAAAACGAATTTGGCGAACCGTATAACTTTTGCCTGCTTCAACAATAAAATCTAACGAAATCGTTTTATCTTGTTCGTCAAATGTCGGGTGAACATTGACTTGCGCAGTCGTATAACCTCTTTCACCTAACTTCGATTTGATGCGTTGTTCAACTTCCAATACGTTTGCGCGACGGAAAAGACCATTTAGTTGAATCGTATCTAAAATCGGGGCAAGTTCTGCTGACATGCCACCCACATCCCCTAGAATACGCGCGCTTTTCACTGTATATAAGTCACCTTCTTTCACTTTAATAATGACACGCGCTTCTTTTTTATCATCACTTAATTTGATATTAGTATCTAAAATTTGGAATTGCGCGTAACCACGATCTAAATAATAGCTACGTAAGGTTTCTAAATCTTTATTGAATTGGGTTTGATCAAATTTGTTACCAAACAATTTCCACCATGCATCTGTTTGAAGTTCCATTTGATCTTCTAATTTACTGCTGCTAAATGCTTGATTACCTTCAAAAATAATTTCTTTAAATAGCGCAACATCATCTTCATTAATTTGAATTTTAATTTCCGCGCTATTATTTGGTAGTGTATTCACGATAGCCTCTACCTTCGCATTATAGCGACCGACACTATTGTAGTGTTCGACAATCCCTTTCCGGAATTCTTCTAATTTAGCACGGTTTAATACATCACCGACTTTAAAGCCATTCGCATCTAAGTTTTGTTTAATTGCTTCATCAGGAATCGATTTATTACCGTCAATCACGACGTTTGAAATAACAGGTTTAGGCATGACTGTCACAACTAAAGTATTCCCTTCGCGACTTGCTTTCACATCATCATATTGCCCACTCAGGAATAATTTTCGTACCACATTAGCAATATCGTTATCTGTTGCTCGCTGCCCAACACGAACAGGAAGTGTAGCTAATACACTTCCTTCTGTACCTGCTTGAACACCGTCAACACGAATGTCTTTCACTACAAACGGCGCAGCAAATGCAGTGGTTGAACCAAATAATAAGCTCGCAATTAAAAGTTTTTTCATCGTGAATGTTATCCTGTGAGTAAAATTAATTATAAACGTAAGAAATCATTAAAGAGTGCAAATCCCATTAAAGCCATTAATATCGCTGCACCAATTCGATAACTCAAATTTTGAATACGTTCTGAGAGTGGTTTACCTCGGACCGCCTCAGCCGCTAAAAAGACTAAATGACCACCATCAAGAACAGGTAATGGAAATAAGTTCATTATGCCTAAATTCACACTGATCAATGCCATAAAACCGAGGTAATAAATCAACCCAATTTCAGAAGAGATGCCCGCACCTTTCGCAATAGAAATCGGACCACCTAAATTCTTCAAAGCCAGATCACCGGTAAAGAGCTTGCCAATCACTTTTATCGTTAACCATGAAAGCTGTATCGTCTTCTCAACCCCTTTCTGTAAGGCCTCAAGAATACCATATTTTAATTCGGTTCGATATACATCAGAGATCGGGGCAGCCGTCGGCGCAATCCCCACATACCAGCGTCCTTTTTTGTTTAATTCTGGTGTCAGAACAACAAAGGAAAACTGACCATCACGTTCAACCTTAACATTAAACGGTTTTCCTTCTTGTACAAACTGTACAAATTGTTGCCAACTAATTAACTGCTCTCCCGCATAAATGCGATCACCGGCTTTTAAGCCTGCTTTGTCGGCAGGTGAGTTGACCTCGACCTTAGACAAAATCATGTCCACTTTAGTTCTCACGGGTTGAAGACCAAGTGAGCTCATGGCACTTTCTTTTTCAGGATCAAAACGCCAGTCTTTCGTATTGAGTACTTTATGTTGCTCAATAGACGAGCCAAAAGGCGATAACGTTAGGTGAATTTCATCATTTCCCATCTTAGTTGCCAACAACATATTAATGGTTTCCCAATCGCTCACTTTTGTGCCATCTACCGCCATAATTTGTGTATTCGGTTCAATCTGGGCTTGGGCAGCAATAGAATGTGATGAAATGTCCGCAATGACAGGTTTTACTGTCGGGATACCCACAGTATAAATCGTAAAATATGCCAAAATCGCAAATAAGAAGTTCGCGATAGGACCTGCTGCAATCACGAAAGCGCGCTGTAGTACACTTTTTTGATCAAATGCACGTGAGCTCAATTCAGGCGGAACCACTTCATTACGTCCATCTAGCATTTTGACATAACCACCGAGTGGAATCGTAGATATGACAAATTCAGTTCCCTGTTTATCCATGCGCGACCAAAGTACTTTACCAAAACCAATTGAAAAACGATGAACCTGAATACCGCACTTTCTCGCAGCCCAAAAGTGCCCATACTCATGGACTGCAACAAGTACACTAATAACAATAATAAACGACGCAAATGACCATAAAAATGACATAAATCTGTTGTTCCTAATGCATCATGAAATCACGAAAAAGTAAAAATAAGCAAAGAACGGAACGGCCGCCGTTAAACTATCAATCCGATCTAAAATACCACCATGTCCCGGAATGAGCTGACTACTGTCTTTAATGCCACTTTGACGTTTAAACATACTTTCGGTGAGATCACCTAATACTGATACAGCAACAGTGGCAACAGAAAGGGCAATGAAAGCAGGTATTGAGATGCCAGAAAGCAAACTTTCTTGCGTGAAGTGAATAAAAATACTGGCTAGAATTCCTGCTGTGACTAAGCCACCGATCACGCCTTCCCAACTTTTACCGGGAGAAACTTTTGGTGCAAGTTTATTTTTGCCGAACTGGCGCCCAGCAAAATATGCTCCCGAATCCGCGCTCCAAACAAGAATGAAAACATAGAGTAATAAAATTAAACCATGATAGGGATCTGTTACATAATGTGCTAAGCGTAAACGTAACACGCCAGCAAAGAAAGGCACTAAGGTTAAAAAGGCAAAAACAAATTGCAATAATTTGTTTTTTCCCCAATAGGTCGCCCCTTTGGGATAACTTATCACTAAGCCTAAGGCGACAAACCACCAAAGCACAGAAGAGAATAAAAGAAGTGAGAGCGTATTTTCAAACACACGACCCGCATTTAAATAGTCACTTTCACCATAAATCCAAAGGAATAGAAAGGCTGCGGATAAACCCGTCAAACCTAAACGCCAGAAAGACCATTTGAAATGCGCAAATTGCGTCCACTCCCAAACAGCGAGAATAACGACAACACCTACTGCAAGTGCAAAATAGAAGGGTGAAAAGAAAAACAATGCAATAAATACTATTGCAATTAACATGATCGCTGACAAAACACGTTCTTTAAGCACAATCTAATCCTCTTTATTATTCTTCTGCACCACCAAAGCGTCGGTGGCGTTGTTGATAAGCAATAATTGCTTCGTTAAATTCCTTTTCATTAAAATCTGGCCAAAGTACATCAGAAAAATACAGCTCAGCATACGCGATTTGCCATAATAAAAAGTTACTAATTCGTTGTTCACCACTCGTTCTAATTAATAAATCGACTTGTGGCTGCTCTTTGGTAACCAAAGCTTGCTGTAATACTTGCGCATTAATCTCATCAACGGCTAACTTGCCCTCTTTAACCTGTTGTGCGAGCGATTTTGTAGCTTGCACGATATCCCAGCAACCGCCATAGTTCGCTGCAATATTTAAGGTTAAAGCTGTATTGTTTTCAGTTAATTTCTCGGCCTGATGAATTTTATTCTGCAAGCTGGCACTAACCCCCGTTACATCCCCTAATATATTCAATTTAATATTATTTTTATGCAACTTTTTAACTTCAAGATCTAACGCTTGCATAAATAACGCCATTAATGCATTCACTTCTTTTTTTGGGCGGTTCCAGTTTTCACTACTAAACGCATAGAGTGTTAAAACTTTAATGCCCAGTTTTCGGGCATAAGAAACCGCCTCTCGCACGGCTTTCACCCCATTTTTATGACCAAAAATGCGCATTTTGCCCTTTTGCTGTGCCCAACGCCCATTTCCATCCATAATAATCGCAACATGTTGTGGGATATTATTTGGATCAAGTTCTACCATATTCTCTCAAATTTCTGACCGCACTTTTTTCGCCACTATACCACAAGGCTTACGGATGTGAAAAACTTAAAATGATTGACTGAGATAATTCCCTTGCCTTTTTATCTACCTCAAGTACATCTTCTATGCAATGAATTTTTTGTGGCTGCAATTTGCTCACGACTAACTGATTTAGTCGCGCAATATCTGTGAATTTAATCTTATTGTCTAAGAAAGACGCTACCGCGATTTCATTCGCTGCATTCATTGCTGTCGTGGCATATTGTCCGGCTGAAAATGCGTCAATGGCTAATTTTAAACAAGGATAACGTTGATAGTCTGGCTCAATAAAGGTTAATCCATTCAGTTGGTAAAAATCCAAGGGCTCAACGCCAGCAACGGTCCGACTTGGATATGCCATGGTTTCCGCAATCGGTGTACGCATATCAGGATTCCCCATTTGTGCAATCACGGAACCATCGATGTAACGTACCATAGAATGAATAATGGATTGAGGATGAATAATAACTTCCATTTCCTCTGCCGAGGCATTAAATAACCAGCGTGCTTCAATATATTCCAACCCTTTATTCATCATGGTAGCGGAATCGACAGAGATCTTTTTCCCCATTGACCAATTAGGATGCGCAACTGCTTGTGCTGGGGTGATCTGTTCAAATTGCTCCAGAGGGGTATAACGGAATGGACCGCCGGATCCCGTTAACACAATCTTACTGATCCCTAATTCAGAAAGCGGGCAAAACCCAATTTGTCTTTGCGCTTCAGGCGGAAGGGATTGGAAAATCGCATTATGTTCACTATCTACTGGTAACAATTGTGCTTGAGATTCACGCACTGCATCAATAAATAATTGCCCGCAAGTTACCAAGGCTTCTTTATTTGCTAATAGTACACGTTTTCCAGCTTTCACTGCAGACAAAGTAGGCAATAATCCCGCCGCCCCCACAATCGCAGCCATTACCATATCTGCTTCAGGATGTGCCGCTAACTCACAAATGGCTTGCTGTCCTGCTAAGACTGTTGTTTTGCTTTGGTGGGCTTTCAGTTTCTCCGTCAACATTTTGGCTGCGACATCGTCATCTAACGCAGCAAACGACGGTTGGAATGTCAAACATTGTTGAAACATTAGCTCTACATTACGTCCACCAACTAACGCAAACACTTGGTACTTATCAGGATTATGTGTAATCACGGATAAAGTACTGGTACCAATTGATCCAGTTGAACCTAAAATAACGATCTTTTTCATAAAATAACTAATACTCATTAATAAAAAACGATTTACTTCACACTTGAAATAAACCGTTTTATGTATTCAATAAAGCGCCCTCTTAATATCTGAATGGATGTAATGATTAGATAGACCAATCAATACTATGCTTGACATATCCGTCCATAAAGAGAGGCTCATGAATTAGAAATCGAGCAATTCTTTCTCTTTATCTGCCAATACTTCATCCACTTTTTTCACGAAAGTATCCGTGATTTTTTGGATTTCGTCTTGTGCTTTACGCTCTTCGTCTTCACTGATTTCTTTGTCTTTCAGCAAAGCTTTAATTTGATCATTAGCATCACGACGCACATTACGTACTGCAATTTTCCCTTGCTCAGCTTCACCTTTCACAATTTTAATTAAATCACGACGGCGTTCTTCTGTTAATGGCGGTAACGGTACACGAATCGTTGTCCCGGCAGAAGACGGGTTTAACCCTAAATCTGAGGTCAAAATCGCTTTTTCTACCGCACTAATTAAGCTACGATCAAACACAGTGACAGCAAGTGTACGCGCATCTTCTGCAACCACGTTGGCTAACTGACGTAATGGGGTTGGTGAACCATAATATTCCACTTGAATACCATCAAGTAAACTTGGTTGAGCACGACCTGTACGCACTTTAGCAATGTGGTTTTTAAAGGTTTCTAAGCTTTTTTCCATACGCAATTGCGTATCTTTTTTAATTTCATTAATCACAAGAAGTCCTTCTTTATAGTCAATAAGTCTTAGTTAATCGGCTGCCTGTAAGTTTAATCTAATTCTGGTGAAAAATCACGACAACTTTTGGTCACAAATCAGTGTCCCTTCGACTTCACCCAAAATCACTCGACGTAATGCTCCTGGCTTACCCATATTAAAGACCCGAATTGGCATATGATGATCACGTGCTAAGGTAAAGGCGGCTAAATCCATCACTTGCAATTCATGTTCAATAACATCAGCATAATTCAGCTGATGATAAAGCACCGCATCTGCATTTTTTGCGGGATCGCAATTATACACACCATCGACTTTCGTCGCTTTTAACACCACATCCGCTTCAATTTCAATGCCACGTAAACAAGCCGCAGAGTCCGTTGTAAAAAATGGGCTTCCTGTCCCCGCAGAGAAAATCACTACGCGTTTTTCACGCAACATTTTTATTGCTTCAGACCAGTTATAGGTATCACAAATACCATTTAATTGAAAGGCTGACATCAGTTTGGCATTCACATCAGCACGATGTAGTGCATCGCGCATGGCAAGACCATTCATGACAGTTGCGAGCATCCCCATGTGATCACCAACTACACGGTTCATCCCTGCTTTTGCTAATTTGGCACCACGGAACAAATTACCACCACCCAGTACAACACCAACTTCGACGCCCATTGCTACTAATTCTTTAATCTCGAGCGCCATTCTGTCTAAGATAGACGGGTCAATACCAAATCCCTCGTCACCTTGTAATGCTTCACCGCTTAGTTTTAATAAAATTCGTTTATAAATTGGTTGGCTCATTTTTGTACCTCTTTTGATTCTGTAAGCAACAAATTATCTTTTATTCCGCTGCACTCTGACATCTTATACACAAAGAGAGGCGAGTGCCGCTATCCATCTCTCTTATAAAGAAAAGGCGAGTTACCTCGCCTATTTTTTTAGAAATTAGATTTTTTGCATCGCTGCAACTTCTGCTGCAAAGTCAGATTCAACTTTTTCGATACCTTCACCCACTTCGAAACGAACGAAGTTAGTCACATCAGCACCGCTTTCTTTTAAGAATTCGCCTACTGATTTAGCTGGATCCATTACGAATGGTTGACCTGTCAATGACACTTCACCAGTGAATTTCTTCATACGGCCTTCAACCATTTTTTCTGCGATCTCACGTGGTTTACCTGATTCCATCGCGATTGCCACTTGGATTTCACGCTCTTTTGCTACAACATCTGCTGACACATCTTCTGGTTTAACAAACTCAGGACGGCTCGCTGCAACATGCATCGCGATTTTTTTCAATAAATCTTCGTCTGCATTTTTACCCGCAACTAATACACCAATTTTGGCACCGTGTAAGTATGAACCAACGACATCGCCATCTAAAAATTGTACGCGACGAATATTCATGTTTTCACCAATTTTCGCCACAAGCGTTGCACGTTTTTCTTCAAATTGTGCTTGAAGTGCTTCGATAGTCACGCCTTTGTTCGCTAATGCATAGTCTGCTACTTCGTTTGCTAAACCTAAGAAGCCAGCATCTTTTGCCACGAAGTCAGTTTCACAGTTCATTTCCACTAACACACCGAAACCAGCGCCAATACGAGCAAGGATAACCCCTTCTGCTGCCACACGACCTGCTTTCTTAGCCGCTTTTGCTTGACCTGATTTACGCATGTTATCGATCGCTAATTCGATATCACCATTTGCTTCAACTAACGCTTTTTTACATTCCATCATACCTGCGCCAGTACGCTCACGAAGTTCTTTTACTAATGATGCTGTGATTTCAGCCATTTTTTAATCCTCTGTCCGCTTGATTTTGTGCAATTTCTTAACCGCACTTTCACATAAAAAAGCAGGGAACTTAATTCAGCCCCCTGCTAACCAATTAATCGTTGTGATTAATAATAAGGGCTTGCGCCTTATCTACCTGAATTACTCAGCTTCTGCTACAAAGTTCTCTTCAGTGACAGCGTCTTGGTGACGACCTTCTTTAACCGCCGCGGCTGCTGCTGAAAGATATAATTGGATTGCACGTGCTGCGTCATCGTTACCTGGGATAACGAAATCAACACCATCTGGATCTGAGTTAGTATCAACGATAGCAAACACTGGAATACCAAGATTGTTTGCTTCTTTCACTGCGATGTGTTCATGGTCTGCACCGATAACGAATAACGCATCTGGTAAGCCACCCATCTCTTTGATACCACCAAGACTTAATTCAAGTTTCTCCATCTCACGTGTACGCATTAACGCTTCTTTTTTCGTTAATTTATCGAACGTACCATCTTGAGATTGAGTTTCTAAATCTTTTAAACGTCTAATTGATTGACGAACTGTTTTCCAGTTAGTCAACATACCACCTAACCAACGGTGATTGACATAATATTGTTGACAGTCTAATGCTGCTGCTTTCACTGCTTCAGTAGCTGCACGTTTTGTCCCAACGAATAAAATTTTACCGTTGTTACCCGCAATACGTGTTAATTCCACTAAGGCTTCATTGAACATAGGAACAGTTTTTTCTAAGTTAATGATGTGAACACCGTTGCGTGGACCATAGATGAATGGTTTCATTTTTGGATTCCAGTAACGAGTTTGGTGACCGAAGTGAACGCCAGCTTGTAGCATATCGCGCATTGAAACTTGTGCCATAATAATATTTCCTTTTAATTGGGGTTTAGCCTCCACATACCAAGCAAATCGACCGTTTGGCACCCCGATTTACCCTCACGATATGTGTGTGATGTCTAAGTTAAAAATTAAATGTGAATGTTATTTTTCAAAAGTCAAAATAACGGGGTGCTTTATACCATAAAGAGCGGTCAATTTCTAGCAATTTTTTCACAACAGGTCCGATTTGTGCTACAATCTTGTTCACATTACATATCTTTCATTTATAAGGAGATCGTAATGAAAAAATGGCTCTTTATGCTTCCACTCATTGTCATTGGATGTGGCGTTTACTGAACACACTATCATCATGATAACCAACATACCGATATTGTGTCTTCAAATGGGCGTTTGGAATTTTTACGATTAGATGTTGCCAGTTTGTATGCCGGACGCGTCGAACAAGTCTTGGTCAAAGAAGGCGACTATGTCAACAAAGATACGCTTCTAGCAACCCTCTCTTCTGATACGGTTAAAACCCAAGTCGATACGGCCTTCGCACGAAAACAACAAGCCCAACAAGCAGTAAAACGCGTACAAGCACAACTCAGTGCACAACAGCAACAACTCAACACCGCCCAATTAGATGTCGATAATGCACATAAATTGCGCAAAAATCAGCTAATTTCCTCAAGCGAATTTGAAAAACGTCTTGCTTTACGCGATGCTGCCCAAGCCAATTTACACGCATTAGACATCGCTGTACAAGAAGCACAAAGCAGCGTGGCGCAAGCGGATGCCCAATTACGGCAAGCACATGCTATTTTAGCAGATTTACAGATTAAAGCGCCTCAAGCAGGACGCGTTGTCTATAAATTAGTTGAAGTGGGCAATGTGATCGCGGCGGGACAAAAAGTCGTTAGCCTATTGGATCTTAATGAAGCCAGTATGTACTTGTTTTTTCCAGCCCCTATCGTCAATCAAATTCCCTTACAAAGTGAAGCACGTCTTGTATTTGACGGTCTCGAGGCTGTTTTCCCTGCCACCGTTAGCTATGTATCAAGTGATGCACAATTTACGCCTAAATTTGTTGAAACCACGACAGAACGGGAAAAATTGATGTTTAAAGTCAAATTGCAGATCCCCTTAGATATCGCACAAAAATATGCTGACTATCTGAAAGGCGGTATGACGGGAAATGGTTATATCCGGCTTTCCTCGTCCACTGAGTGGCCAGCCGAGCTACAACTTCACTTACCAGACTAAGCGCATGAACACAATTCGTGTCGTGAATGTGACCCATACTTACCAAAAAACGACCGCACTTGATAAAGTGTCACTCTCACTTCCTGCGGGCAGTACGGTTGGATTAATTGGACCTGACGGTGTGGGCAAATCCACTTTACTTTCCTTACTCGCAGGCGTGAAAATCCTACAACAAGGACAGATCACGGTCTTCGGTCTCAGCCAAGCCGAGAAAGCAGATCGTGAGTGCTTACTCAAACGCATTGCTTTTATGCCACAAGGGCTTGGTCGCAACCTTTACCCCACTCTCTCGGTGTATGAAAATATCGAATTTCATGCCTGCTTATTTGGTCTCACGCAGACACAACGTCAACAACGGATTCAACGTTTATTACTTGCCACAGGACTCGCCCCTTTTCAAAAACGGGCCGCGGGAAACCTTTCTGGTGGTATGAAACAGAAACTGAGTTTATGTTGTGCCTTGGTGCATAATCCCGATTTATTAATCTTAGACGAACCGACAACCGGTGTGGATCCCCTTTCACGCCAGCAGTTCTGGACTTTAGTCAATGAACTCCGCCACGAAAATCCCGCTATGACTGTTCTCGTAGCGACTGCATATATTGAAGAAGCCGCTCAATTTGAACATTTAATTGCGATGGATGAGGGAAAAATTTTAATGAGTGCCCCGACACAACAGGTATTAGAAGCCACTATGTCGGACAACCTCGAACAAGCTTACATTAAATTATTGCCAGAAACCAAGCAAACCCATTGGCATGCCGAGCAAATTCCACCATTCTGCGCGGATCCGATGTTACCCTTTGCCATCGAAGCAGAAGGACTGACCAAAAAATTTGGCACCTTTACCGCTGTTGACCAAGTCAGCTTTAACATTCCACAAGGGGAAATTTTCGGTTTTTTAGGCTCGAATGGTTGTGGCAAAAGTACCACCATGAAAATGCTAACCGGCTTACTTGATGCAACAGAAGGCACAGCAACTTTGTTGGGGGAACCCATTGATTCAGGGAAAATGGAGACACGCCAACAGGTAGGCTATATGTCGCAGGCATTTTCTCTTTATGAAGAGCTGACCATTCGCCAAAATTTACTATTACATGCCAAACTCTATGATCTCACTGGTGAACGTGCAACTCAGGCCGTTTCGCAAGCGCTTGATCAATTTCAACTCATCGACGTCGCGGAGAAATTACCACGTGACTTATCCTTAGGCATACGTCAACGCTTACAGCTTGCCGCTGCTTGTTTACATCACCCCAAAGTCTTAATTTTAGATGAGCCGACTTCTGGGGTTGACCCTGCTGCACGAGATATGTTTTGGCAATACCTCATTCAACTTTCAAGAGAAGAAAAAATCACGATTTTTGTTTCAACGCACTTTATGAATGAAGCACTACGTTGTGACCGTATTTCATTAATGCATCGCGGTAAAGTACTCGCAGTTGGCACCCCCGAATCCCTCTGTCAACAACGTCAAACCGGTAATTTAGAAGAAGCATTCATTGCATTTCTTGCTGACTATCCCGAAACAGAAGTGCCCGAGACAGCTTCACAGGCACCTTCCAGCGTAGTTGCACCACCCCATAATCAAGACATGATACACTCGAGCTCACTCTGGCTTTGGTTTAACTCGATTTGGACCTTTGCTCGACGTGAAAGCAAAGAAATTTTACGTGATCATATCCGCTTAATTTTCATCATTCTGGGACCGATTATTTTACTCTTTGCTGGCAGTTGGGGGCTGTCTTTTGATACCAACAGCCAGAATTTTGCAGTTCTCGATCAAGATCAAAGTGCAGAGAGTCGCCAACTTATTGAAGCATTCGAACAGTCTGCTTATTTTAACGCCATTGCGCCGTTAAACGAGCGGTCTGATTTAGCCACACTTCTAAAAACAGGGCAAGCGCGGCTATTAATGGAAATTCCACATCATTTTGGGCGGTATTTATTACAACAACGTCAACCTGAAATTGCCTTTTATATTGACGGTTCAATGCCATTTACAGGGGAAAATATCGTTTCCTACATACAACAAATTTTACGCCAATACCAAACGCAACTGTATCAGCAACAAGGCATCGACTTACCACAACTTGCACAGCTAGAAGTGCGTTTTATGTATAACCAAACGTTCCGCAGTGTGAATGCCATTTCGCCCGGTCTGATTATGGTCACATTGATGTTGATTCCTTCCATGATGACCGCACTTGCCGTGGTGCGTGAAAAAGAAATTGGTTCTATCACCAACCTCTATGGGTCACCCGCAAGCGTTTTGCAGTATGTGCTTGGTAAACAACTCCCTTATGTGTTTTTAGCTTTGACCAGTTATTTTTTGCTAGTTGCTATGACCGTTTGGATTATTGGAGTGGACATCACTGGCTCTTTTTGGGCAATGACATTAGGCGCCTTGTGCTTAATCTTATCCGCCACCGCCTTTGGCTTATTGGTCTCTGCTTTTGTGAAATCACAGGTCGCTGCTATTTTTGCTACCGCGATTATCAGTATCGTTCCAACGATCAATTTTTCTGGTTTGCTCTACCCACGCTCAACCATTACAGGTTTAGGTTATTGGATGGGTGTAAGTTTTCCAACCAGTTGGTATCACTTGATCAGTTTAGGCGCTTTTACTAAAGGCTTGGGAATGAAGAGTTTTCTGCATTTATATCTGATTTTACTGCTCTTTTTTGCCGTTTATTTAGGACTGACATGCTTCCTTTTGAAAAAACAGGAGAAATAACATGAAACGTTGGATAAAAAATGTTTATTTCTTATCTGGTAAAGAAATACGTAGTTTCTTTAGCGATTACACTTTATTGGTGTTAGTGATTATTATGTTTACGGTGATGATCTATTCCATCGCCAAAGGCATCACGACCGAAGTCAAAAATGCCACGGTAGCAATCTTAAATGAAGATCGCAGTCCCCTTTCTTACCGTATTCAAGATGCGATGCTCCCTCCACAATTCAAGTCAGTGGTTGAAATCCAACGTGCAGACATTGATGCGGCTATGGACAGTGGTGAGTTTATCTTCGTACTCACTATCCCTCCTCATTTCAGTGCTGATGTGTTAGCGCATAAACAACCTGAACTACAATTATTAGTAGATGCCACCGCTATGTCACAAGCTGCGGTAGGTGCAGGCTATTTGAGTCACATCATTCAGCAACAACTGTCGGAATACTTAAGTCATATCCCCTTGGATAGAACACTGCTCGAACCTAAACTGAATGTTTTATTTAATCCCAATTTAAAAACCGAGTGGTATATGCCAATTACACAAATTACTGGTAACTCGACCTTACTCACCCTAATTTTAGTGGGCGCCGCAGTGATTCGAGAACGAGAGCATGGCACCATTGAACACTTACTGGTGATGCCTGTTAGCGCGAGTGAAATTGTTATCTCAAAAATTTTAGCTAATGGCTTCATTATCCTCATCGCCGCCTTCTTATCTTTATATTTTGTAGTGCATCAATTCATTGGGGTACCAATCAATGGCTCAATGACGTTATTCATCGTCACAGAAGCCATTTTCCTGTCCTCTATGGCAGGGCTTGGCATTTATTTAGCGACCCATGCCCCAACGATGCCGCAGTTCAGCTTATTGTGTTTACCTGTCTATGTGGTGTTATATCTTCTGTCTGGCAGTTTATCCCCATTAGAAAATATGCCTGTGGCAGTTCAGTATCTCATGCAACTGTCCCCCTTAACCCAATTCATTTCGATTAGTCAAGATGTGCTCTTTCGTGGGGCAGGATTTACTGTGATTTGGCCGAAAGTACTGATGATAAGCCTAATGGGCGCATTTTTTATTGTAGTGGCGATTTTCCGTTTTAGACACATGCTCGCGCGTCAAAGCTAAGGAGCGATTATGCAAAAAACAATGATGACTTTTCTGCTCAGCAGCATGCTACTGGGCTGTCAGCAGACCGAAGTGGATTTACAGCCTAATATCCAATTACCTGATGTTTATCAATATGCACGCCTAGAAAAGGGGGCGCCAATCGTCCAAAATTGGTGGGAAAGCTGGCAAGATCCACAACTTAGCCGTTTAATCCAGTAAGGTTTAGCACAAAACCACCAACTTGCGATCGCTAAAAGTAAAATACAAGAAGCACAAGCAATCGTGAAAATCGCACAATCCACGCGTATCCCTACCATTGCTGCCCTTGCCAATAGCGGTAAATCTCACCTTGATATTGAACAAATTGATATCACGCCAAGCGGTGTATTAGGTGGCATACGTGTTGCTTGGGAGCCTGATATTTTTGGACAAAAACGCAGTGATACTGATGCTGCACAAGCCACCGTATTGGGCGCTCAACAACAGTTTTATGCTGCGCAAATCCTTGTGGCAAGTGAAATTGCCCATTATTACTTGCAAGCGCTCCACAACAAAAAACAACAAGCGTTATTACAACGTACTCAAATGGCGCTAAAAGCCTTACAAAACTATATTGAGGGACGCTTTAATGCGGGGCAAGCTAGTGCTTATGAGCGCAATGAAATCAAAATAAAACGCCACTCTCTTGCAGCCAAACAAGCGATACTGGATGCTCAATTTATTGCCGCCCAAAATGCGATTGCCGTGCTGATTGGAGAAACGCCACAACACTTTAAGTTGGATATTGGGCAAATGCAAAACGTGGATATCCTCTCTCACTTACCGCGACCACCAAAAGGGATACAACCTGCTGATTTACTTCATCAGCGTCCTGATATTCAAGCCCAAACTGCCAATGTGAAAGCCCACGCAGCTAAATTAGCCAGTGCTAAAGCGGATTTATTTCCCCGCTTCACACTCGATTTCCTCTGGCAAACCGGACGTATTAAATTAGACGCAGACTTACCGACATTACAAGCTTGGCAAAACGTTGTCAGCGCAGGAATCCAGTTACCGATTTTCACTGCAGGACGTATCCAAGCGAACATTCAGGCAAGCGATGAACGCTTACAACAAGCCTTACTTCAATATGATCGCACTTTATTACAAGCTCTAGCAGAAGTCGAAAATCACTATCAACAACAATTTTCACTCACTCAGCAAGCACGTTTATTAACACAGGCAAGTCGTACTCAGCAACAGCAAGTACGTGATATACAGAAATTGTTTCAATATGGCGACTATACCTTTGATCGTGTATTGCAAGCGCTCCTCGATGCCTTGACCTTAGAAGAAAAACAGCTTGAAAATCAACTGGCTTGTGCCATGAATTTAGTCTTGTTATACAAAGCCATCGGCGTTGGTTAGCAATCGCAATAATGCCTTCTATTTTCCTGATACGAAAAAAAGCCTAGCAAATTCGCTAGGCTCTCATGTCACAAGTTTTACGTCTTATTGCTCTTCATTTTGCTGGAAGAACTTTTCATTCACTTCAATTTTCGCTTTCGCTCGTAAAGCTTGTAATAAAGTATTTTGCAACGCAACTTGACGGGCTTGTGCAAGCTGTTTTGTGAATAATTCACTTTCTGCTGCACTTAATGCACCTTGCTCAATATGACTTAATTCCACTAAAACCACCTCGCCATTGCTTGCTTTCGATGCGATATAGCTCGGTTTATTATCCGTTAATGACATGGCAAAAATCACATTATTTAATGCCACATCGCGATTTTCAGCAAAAACCCATTTCTCCGCTGAGCCAAACTGAACGCCTTCTGGTAACGTTGAGCTTGCATTGTCATTTAAACGTTGTGCCGCTTGGTTTGCTTCTGCCAATACAATTTCTTCTGCTTTTTGGCGCTTCAAGTAGCTGATAATATCGGCTTTTGCTTCCTCTAAGCTTCTTGTACCTTCAGGTTTGTTTGCAATAACACGCACGAGCACAGCATGTTGTTCGCCCACATTCATCGGCTCAGAGTTCACGCCCCCTTGTGAGATATCAGAATGGAAGATCGCCGAAATCACATTCGGATAATTTAACGCCGCAGGCACATCATTTGCTGAGAAAAAGTCTGTCTCTTGAATGGTTAATCCCGCCACTTCAGCAGCTTTTTCTAATCCTTCTGGGTGTTCAAACGCTTTTTCTGCCAGTTGTTTTTCAATCGAGAAATACTGATTATTGACTAAATTCTGACGAATTTGATCTGCAATCTGGGTTTTCACAACCTCTAATGGTAAAGTTGATGGTTCTTTACGCTCTGTTACCCAAATAATATGGAACTGATCATCTACTTTTACTGGTTGGCTGAATTGCCCCACTTGAAGCTCGTTAGCTGCCTCTTCAAAAGCTTTTGGGAACGTCCCTGCACTGGCCCAACTCAAATCACCACCATTTTCAGCAGAAATTTTATCGAGTGAGCGCGCGCTCGCTAAACCAGCAAAATTAGCACCATCTTGCAATGCTTGATAAATCTCTTTGGCTTCCGCTTCCGTTGCCACTTGAATATGCGATAAGCGTTGCTGACCTTGTGACACATAAAGGGCTTTATTATCTTGATAATATTGTGCAATTTCTACATCTGACACTTGAATATGTTTTTCGACATCAGCACGCGTTAATGTCATGTATTGCACTTTAGCCAATTCTGGTACTAAAAACGCCCCTTTATTTGCTTCATAATACGCACTAACCTCTTCATCGGAAATGGTTTGCTTTTCCAACACCTGATCGAGCGAAAATGGCGCTAAACGTACCGTTCTTGCTTGAAAGAACAATTCCGTTAATTGCGCTTGTTGTGCAGGAACAATAAATTCACTTTCCGCTAATCCCGTTTGCAACTGCTCTAAACGTAACCCCTCACGCACAATATTGGCGTAGGCATCTGGCGTTAAGCCATTTAATTGCAACATGCGCTGATACAGGGCATTATCAAATTTTCCTTCTTGTTGGAAAAATTGACTTGTCACAATTTCTTGTTTAACACGCTCATCGCTAATACCTATTTTCAACTCATCAGCATACTGGCGTAATAATTCTTGGTTAATTAAATTATTTAGCACACTTTGTCTTAAACCAGCCACAAACTCAGGCGAGCCCGATAAAGCAGCAAATTGTGCACCGAGTTGCTGTCTTAAACGCTCTGACTCTGATTCATAACGTTGATAAAAGGTTTGTTGTGAAATTTCTTCACCATTGATTTTTACCGCTGAAGTATCTACGCGCGTAAAAACGTAACCTGTAATCCCGCTTAACACAAAAGCCACAGCAATCAGACCTAACAAAAATTTGGATACCCAACTGTTGGTCATGCCGTGAAGTTTTTCAATTAACATTGTTATTATCCTATACGTATTTAAATCAACCGAAAATGTGTACGATTATAATCAAAAGTACTGATTTTCGCACTGGCAAAATAAAATAAGCCAAATCATAACAATTTGGCTTTATTTATAAAAGTATTAATTAATTGACCGCACTTTTACGTGAAGTAGATCGCCCTTTGCGGACCGTTTTCGCCGCACTAACCGGTGTTAATTTCATGAATTCAACCCCCGTTGGTGCATTTTCTAACGCAATCGTTAAGACTTCATCAATCGTTTCAACAGCATGAATCGTCAAATTACTTTTCGCGTTATCTGGAATCTCTTCCAAATCTTTCACGTTTTCTTTCGGAATAATCACCGTTTTAATACCACCACGGTGTGCCGCCAATAATTTCTCTTTCAAGCCACCAATTGGCAACACTTTACCACGCAAGGTGATCTCACCAGTCATTGCCACATCCGCTTTAACAGGGTTCCCCGTCAAGCAAGAAACTAATGCTGTACACATCGCAATCCCCGCACTTGGTCCATCTTTAGGCGTTGCTCCCTCTGGCACGTGAATATGGATATCGCGTTTTTCATGGAAGTCAGACGCAATTCCCAATTTCTCTGCTCGCGAACGCACTACAGTCATCGCCGCTTGAATCGATTCTTTCATCACATCGCCTAGAGATCCTGTATAAGTTAATTTGCCCTTACCCAAGACTGACGCGGTTTCAATGGTTAGTAAATCACCACCCACTTCGGTCCAGACTAAGCCTGTGACTTCACCAACACGGTTTTGCGTATCCGCACGACCAAATTCAAAGCGTTTCACGCCTAAGTAATCGTGTAAATTTGCCGAATTCACTTTCAACGATTTCACTTTTTTATCGAGTAATAAGTTTTTCACCGCTTTACGACAGATTTTCGAAATTTCACGTTCAAGGCTACGCACGCCGGCTTCACGGGTGTAGTAACGGATAATATCTAAAATCGCACTGTCTTCAATGGTCAACTCACCCGCTTTTAAGCCATTACGCTCCATTTGTTTTGCAATCAAATGACGTGTAGCAATATTGAGTTTTTCATCTTCGGTATAACCTGACAGACGAATCACTTCCATACGATCCAATAATGGCGCAGGAATACGCATTGAGTTTGAGGTGGCCACAAACATCACATCAGACAGATCGTAGTCGACTTCTAAATAATGATCGTTAAATGAGGTATTTTGCTCAGGATCCAGCACTTCTAATAACGCTGATGCCGGATCTCCACGCATATCTGAACTCATTTTGTCGATTTCATCAAGCAAGAATAACGGGTTTTTTACCCCTACTTTTGCCATTTTCTGAATCAATTTACCCGGCAATGCCCCAATATAGGTTTTACGGTGACCACGAATTTCCGCTTCATCACGCACGCCACCTAATGCCATCCGCACATATTTACGTCCCGTTGCTTGGGCAATCGACTGACCTAACGAGGTTTTTCCCACTCCCGGTGGACCAACTAGACACAGGATAGGTCCTTTGATTTGATTCAAACGGGTTTGTACTGCTAAATACTCTAAAATACGCTCTTTTACGCGCTCAAGTCCGTAATGCTCCGCATCCAACACTTGTTGTGCTTTGGTCAGATCTTTCTTCACTTTGGTGCGTTTATGCCAAGGCACTTGAATCATCCAATCAATGTAACTACGTACGACTGTGGCTTCCGCCGACATCGGTGACATCATTTTTAATTTTTGTAATTCTGCTTCGGCTTTACTTTTCGCCTCTGCAGGCATTTTTGCCTCTTCAATTTTTTGGCGGAGTTGCTCAATTTCATCCGCACTATCCCCTTCGCCTAACTCTTTTTGAATGGCTTTGATTTGCTCATTTAAATAATAATCGCGCTGTGTTTTTTCCATTTGCTCTTTGACACGTCCACGAATGCGTTTTTCAATTTGCAATAAATCCGTTTCTGATTCCATTAAACCGAGCAAATATTCAAAACGGGCGACCACTTTGGCAATTTCAAGGACTTTTTGTTTGTGTTTGACTGCCACAGGCATATGCGCAGCTAAGGTATCACTTAAACGATCAAATTCTTCAATACGTTCAAGAGCTGCATGCACATCTGGTTGCACTTTCTTATTTAATTTTGCGTATTTTTCAAATTCTGCAAGGGTCGCTTTTTTGACGACTTCAAGTTCTTTATCATCACCAAATTCTGTTTCAATTAAGCGAATTTGGGCAGAAAAATACTCACCATTATCGTCTAACTGCTCAATAGTGGCACGTTGTTGCCCTTCGACGAGGACTTTTACTGTCCCATCGGGCAATTTTAATAATTGAATAATATTAGCGACCGTACCAACGCGATACACATCATCCACCGTTGGTTCTTCTAAATCAGCTTGTTTTTGAGACACTAATAATAGCTGTTTACCAGTTTCCATTGCTTCATCGAGACTACGAATTGACTTCGGTCTCCCTACAAATAATGGCATCACCATATAAGGAAATACGACGACATCACGCAATGGTAATACTGGAATGCTCTGTTGCTGTGTTTTTTTTGCGCTCATTCCGTTCTCTCTTAGTTAAAAATTAGGCTACTTCGCTCAAATATGAGGGTAAATAATCATAAATCAAGCTTGAGGGCAAAAAAGTGCGGTAAAAAATACCGCACTTTTAGATGACATGCAGAAATTATGCTTTATACACGAGTGTTGGCGGTTGATTGTCTGTAATGGTGCTGGCTTCTACAATCACTTTTTCAAGATGCTGTAATGAAGGCAAGTCATACATAGTATCCAATAAAATGGCTTCCACAATCGAACGTAAACCACGCGCACCGGTTTTACGCGCTAAGGCTTTCTTCGCCATCGCAGTAAGCGCCTCTGGGCTAAATTCCAAGGCAACATCTTCTAAGCTAAATAACGCTTGATATTGTTTAATCAGCGCATTTTTTGGTTCAGTTAAAATTTTAACTAACGCTTCTTCATCAAGCTCAGCCAGTGGTGCTACCACAGGTAAACGACCAATAAATTCTGGAATTAAACCAAATTTCATTAAATCATCTGGTTCGACTTGTTCAAATAATTGGCTCAGAGTGGCTTTATCTTGCTTACTTTTCACTTCTGCACTAAAACCAATACCTGATCCCACATGCACACGTTTTTCGATCACTTTATCTAACCCGGCAAATGCCCCACCACAAATAAACAGAATTTTCGAGGTATCAACACGTAACATTTCTTGTTGTGGATGTTTGCGTCCACCTTGTGGTGGAATTGAGGCAACCGTCCCTTCAATTAATTTGAGTAACGCTTGTTGTACCCCTTCGCCAGAAACATCGCGAGTAATCGACGGATTTTCAGACTTACGGGTAATTTTATCGATCTCATCAATATAAATAATCCCTTGCTCTGCACGTTCTACATCATAGTCGCAACTTTGCACTAATTTTTGTAGTACATTCTCTACATCTTCCCCCACGTAACCGGCTTCAGTCAACGTAGTGGCATCAGCCATAGCAAAGGGCACATTCAACATACGTGCCATGGTTTCCGCTAATAACGTTTTCCCGCTTCCTGTTGGACCAATAAGCAAAATGTTACTTTTACCTAATTCCACATCGGTAATCTGTTTATCAGAACGTAAACGTTTATAGTGATTATAAACAGCGACAGACAACACTTTCTTCGCATAATCTTGCCCGATAACATAATCATCTAAATGTGCACGAATTTCATGTGGTGTGGGTAATTTTTGTTGTTCTGTACTTTCGACTTCTGACGTTTCTACGGCATCCGATAACAACATATCATGACATAATTCGATACATTCATTACAAATATAACCTGATGTGCCCGCAATTAACTTGCTGACGTGTTTCTGTTCTTTACCACAAAAAGAACAATGTAATTCAGTGTCTTTTTCCATTTCTTATCCTAATACTTATCGACTTGCTAACACTTCATCGACCAAGCCATAAGCTTTTGCCTCTTCTGCGGACATAAAATTATCCCGATCCGTGTCACTCTCAATGCGTTCGATAGTTTGACCGGTATGGAACGCTAAACGTTCATTTAAAGTTTGCTTAATTTTTAAGATTTCCTGAGCGTGAATTTGAATATCAGAGGCTTGACCACGGAAGCCACCCAAGGGTTGGTGAATCATCACACGTGCACTCGGTAACGCAATGCGTTTACCCGCGGTTCCTCCCGCTAATAAAAATGCCCCCATTGAACAAGCTTGTCCTACGCAAAGGGTGCGAATATCCGGTTTCACAAATTGCATCGTATCGTAAATCGCCATTCCCGCCGTTACTGAACCGCCCGGTGAATTAATGTAAATGTTAATGTCTTTTTCAGGATCTTCAGATTCTAAAAATAATAATTGCGCAACGATCAAATTTGCCATACGGTCTTCCACTTCACCGCCTAAGAAGATCACGCGCTCTTTTAATAAACGTGAATAAATATCATAAGAACGTTCCCCTCTTGCGGTTTGCTCAACAACCATAGGAATTACACTCATCTCTACCTCTCTCAATCCATTAATCATCCGTTTTTAAATCGTTTTGTTATTCTACCTGAAAATTCCGATTTCACTAAATTGAATATTTACACAAGATAAAAAAGTGCGGTCAAAATATTCAACATTTTGACCGCACTTAAAAGGGATATGACGCTTAAAGCAAATTACGCTTGTGGATTCATCACATCATCAAAAGAGGCTGCTTTTTCCGTCACTTGTGCTTTTGCAAGAACCGCATCAACTGCTTGTTCTTCCAACACAACATTGCGAATATTATTCATTAACTCTTTGTTCTTGCTGTAATATTCAACCACTTCAGCCGGTTGCTCATACGCAGAGGCAATCTCTTCGATCATGGTTTTTGCACGTGCTTCATCGACTTTTAACTCATGAGATGCAATCACTTCCGCTAATAATAAGCCAACTTGAACACGGCGTTTTGCTTGTTCTTCAAACAATTCACGTGGTAATTGTGCAGCTTGCTCTTTGTTACCGCCGAAACGTTGTGCAGCTTGACCACGCAATACTTCGATTTCTTGTTCTACTGCAGAAGCAGGTACATCAATCGCATTTTGTGCAAGTAAACCATCAATCACTTGACCTTTTACTTTTGCGGTCAACGCATTTTTCAATTCACGTTGCATGTTTTTACGAATTTCGTTACGTAAATCATCTACTGTTTTGGTGTTTGGACCGAATTTCGCCACAAACTCATCGGTTAATTCTGGTAATACCATCACTTCGACTTTTTTCAAGGTAATCGCAAATTTTGCCGCTTTACCTTTTAAGTTTTCTGCGTGATATTCTTCAGGGAAAGTCACGTCAATATCAAATTGTTCACCGGCTTTATGCCCCACAATCCCCTCTTCAAAACCAGGGATCATTCGACCTTGCCCCATGAATAACGTGAAGTCTTCAGCTTTACCACCTTCAAATACTTCGCCATCTACAGAACCCACAAAATCAATCACAACACGGTCTTCTGCGCTTGCGGCTTCTTCTGTTTCCGCCCAAGTTGCTTGCTGTTTACGTAATACATCGATCATTTTATCAATGTCAGCTTCGCTAATTTCAACAACTGGCTTTTCCACTTTAATTTGGTCTAAACCTTGTAAAGCTACTTCTGGATAAACTTCAAAAGTTGCAGTAAATACTAAATCTTTACCTGCTTCAAATTGTTCTACAGCAAAAGCTGGACGACCCGCTAAATTGACTTTTTGCTCCATCACAACGTTAAAGAAATAGCTTTGTAATACATCACCTAGCACATCGTGACGCACAGAGGCACCAAAACGTTTTTCAATGATATGCGGTGGAACTTTACCTTTACGGAAACCGTCAACACGTGCGGTTTTTGCAACACGTTTTAATTCTTCACGTACGGCACCTTCAACAGTGTCAGCTGGAACGGTGATTTGAACACGACGCTCAAGACCTTGAGTTGTTTCAATAGTAAATGACATTATGTTACCTCAAAATGAATTTGCACTCGGCGAATGCACGCACCGAACACGTTAGTAAAAATTAAAGTTAAAAATAACCGACGAATTATAGCGGTTTAAAACACAGCCGTCGAGAAAATGCCACCTAAAAACGCATATTTGTTTATTTTTTAACCCCCAAAAAAAAAGGAAGCTAGCTTTGCTTCCTTTTTGTAAAAATAAAATCAATGCCTCTTAAAGCACTTTCGGCAAACGAATTTTCTGACCTGGGAAAATTTTATCCGCGTCTTTAATCACTTCTTTATTTGCTTCAACGATCGCCGTATATTTACTGCCGTTGCCATAAGTTTTCTCAGCAATTTTCCACAAAGTATCGCCTTTTTGGATCACATAGAACTCATCTTCACCACTTAAGCTTTCGCCACTGACGATCACCACTTTATCCACTTTTACTTTAGTAATCCCAGCGACATTTCCCGCCATTAAGACTGCCTTCTCGAGCGCACTTGCTGATTTTGCCGTCCCTTCAATGCTGGCAACGCCATCCTCTACTTTCACATTGAGGTCTTCAATTCCTGGATTATCCTCTTTAATATGCTTAGCGAGTGCCTCTGCGGCATCTTCTTGTTTAGAAAAAAGCTTACGCCCAATATCACTGACAAAATCAAATAAGCCCATAATACATTCCTCTTTTGTTAAAAAATCAACTAGACCATAACGGAATCATGCGATGAAGTCCACGACTAAGACAAATCTTTACATAACTTGAAAAGTTTTGCATAAATTTGACCGCACTTTGAACAATCTAGGCTAAAATACGCTTTTGATGACAACAAGTGAGAACATATTATGCGTTGGCGTGGTCGTAGAGAAAGCACAAATGTAGAAGATCGTCGTGCCTCAAGCGGTGGTTTAGGTGGCGGTAAGAAAACAGGCATCTTAGGCATCATTATTTTACTCATTGGTGCCTATTACGGTGTGGATTTATCCAGTTTAGTCGGCACTCCCGATTTTGGCATGCAACAATCCAGTCCATTGGCGAGTGAAGAAGAACAAGAGCTCAACAGTTTATCTAGAGTAGTGCTTGCGGATACAGAAACCGTATGGGGCAATTATTTTGCTAGACAGCAACAACGCTATCAAGCCCCTGTGATGGTGCTCTATAACCGTGTGACTCACACCGCTTGTGGTACAGGGCAATCGGCTATGGGACCGTTTTATTGCCCAAATGATCGCAAAGTGTATCTGGATTTATCCTTTTATCAGGACATGAAAACGAAACTTGGTGCTGACGGCGAAGCGGCATTTGCTTATGTAATTGCACATGAAGTGGGGCATCATATCCAAAACCTTCTTGGTATCTTACCGAAAGTACATCAACTGCAAGGACAAACAAGCCGAACCCAAGCCAATCAACTTTCCGTTAAAGTAGAACTCCAAGCAGATTGCTTTGCCGGTGTTTGGGCATATCAAGCGTCAAAAACGGGCTTATTTGAAACTGGTGATATTGAAAAAGCTTTCAATGCCGCTGAGGCGGTAGGAGATGATCGCCTACAAAAACGCAGTCAAGGCTATGTCGTTCCCGATAGCTTTACCCATGGCACCTCAGCACAACGCTTACATTGGTTCAAACGTGGCTTAAACAGCGGCGACCCTAATCAATGTAATACATTCTGATCTTTTTTAGCAAAGTGCGCTATTCATTGAAAACATGTTTATCGCACTTTTTTGTTCTTATTCCCTTCCTTACTATCTTCTTTCTGCATTACCTTGCGTTCCATATCCTGTGACCTTTTTATATTTCAAATTGAATATTCATTTCTCTTACCAAGAAATAAAATGAAAAATAAAAAACTTAAAATGAAATATTTTTATTTCATTTTGATAAATTTATTTTCAAATTGTGATCTAACTCACTTTTTTCAAAACAGAAATGATCTATGATCAAACACGTTGTCGTTCTACAGCAACACAATATCAACTCTTCATATAGGAGGTCGTATGATCGAATACATTACACATGGTGCCGAGTGGTTTATTGGGTTATTTCAAAAAGGAGGGGAAGTTTTAGTGAGTATGATGACAGGTATCCTACCTTTATTAATTTCTCTCTTAGTTGTCATGAACGCTTTAATTAATTTTATTGGACAAGAACGTATTGAACGTCTTGCCCAACGTAGTGCCGGCAATCCAATCTCTCGCTATTTCATTCTACCTGTCATTGGTACGTTTATTTTTTGTAATCCCATGACATTAAGTTTGGGTCGCTTTTTACCTGAGCGTTACAAACCGAGCTATTATGCCGCGGCTTCGTATAGTTGCCATTCAATGAAGGGTTTATTCCCACATATTAATCCGGGTGAACTCTTTGTTTACTTAGGCATCGCAAGTGGCTTAACCACTTTAGGTTTACCACTCGGTCCATTAGCAATCAGCTACTTGTTAGTCGGTATGGTAACTAACTTTTTCCGTGGTTGGATTACTGACTTTACGACTGCGCTTTTCGAAAAAAGAATGGGCATCAAACTAGATAGAGAAGTCAGAATCGCGAATTAATTACTTTGCGAAAATAAGGAGCAACAGAGTATGAATAAAGCAATTTATATTGAAAAAGGAAACGGTGGTTGGGGAGGCCCTTTAACCTTGCCATTAGTTGAAGGAAAAAAGATCCTGTATATGACAGGCGGTACTCGTCCTGCTATTGTTGATAGATTAATTGAGCTGACTGGTTGGGAAGCCGTAGATGGTTTTAAAGAGGGTGAACCTGCAACAGAAGAAATTGGTATTGCGATTGTTGATTGTGGTGGCACACTACGTTGCGGTCTTTATCCCAAACGCCGTATTCCAACAATTAACGTACATGCGACAGGGAAATCTGGTCCACTCGCCTCATATATTGTGGAAGATATTTATGTATCAGCGGTTAAGCCACAACATATACAGTTAATTGATGCCGATCTGAGCGTAACAGAAAGCGTGACAGAAACCCCTACGCCAGCTCAACAATATAAAGAATATGATGCTAATAAAAAAATTACTGAACAAAGTGATGGCTTACTCGCGAGAATTGGTATTGGCATGGGCGCTATTGTTGCTGTTTTTTTCCAAGCTGGACGAGATACTATCGATACTGTCTTAAAAACAATTCTGCCATTCATGGCGTTCGTTTCCGCCTTAATTGGTATTATCATTGCTTCAGGTTTAGGTGATGTAATTGCACATGGCTTAACGCCTTTAGCAAATAGTCCTATAGGTCTCATCACGCTTGCCTTGATCTGTTCTTTCCCGCTCCTCTCGCCATTCTTAGGACCTGGTGCAGTAATCGCCCAAGTGATTGGTGTTTTAGTCGGAACACAGATAGGTTTAGGCAATATTCCACCACACTTAGCACTACCCGCATTATTCGCTATCAACGCTCAGGCAGCTTGTGATTTCATCCCTGTAGGCTTATCTATGGCAGAAGCCAAGCAAGATACTGTACGCGTTGGCGTACCCGCTGTATTAGTTGGACGTTTCTTAACTGGAGCACCAACAGTATTAGTCGCGTGGTTAGTTTCTGCTTTTATCTATCACTAAACTTAACGTAATGGACGTTGCCTAGACGTCCATTACCCCCATTTAACTTCAATATTGATACAGATAAGGATTGTAGTTATGAAAACTCTTTATCAAAGCAGATTTATTCAAATTGGTAATTTTGCAGCAGAAGCCTTAGATGACGGCATGCTGATCACCTTTAAACAAGGTGTGCCGGAGGAAATAGCTGATTACTGTTATATTCACACCCATGGCGAATTACACGAAAATTTACAGCTTGGTGATCAGGTGAATTTTAATGAAGAACCTTATTACATTACTGCGATAGGGGATGTTGCAAATCTAAACTTCAAAGAACTTGGACACGTCACTTGGCGCTTTGATGGTGCAGTCGTTGCTGAATTTCCAGGGAGCATTCATCTACAAGGTCCTCCACCTGAAAGTGTGGCAATCAATAGTTTATTCACGATCAAACGTGATGAAAAATAATTTATTTTAGTTTTAAAGAAGGAAAAAATTATGTCAAAAGTTGCAGTCGTTATTGGTGGAGGACAAACATTAGGTGCCTTCTTATCCGAAGGGCTTGCTGAGGCAGGATACCGTGTTGTCGTGGCTGATCTTAATGGCGAAAATGCGAAGCAAGTGGCTACTCGTATCAATACACAACAAGGGATAGGACATGCAATTGGGTTGCAAGTTGATGCCGCAGATGAAACGAGCGTAGAAACTCTTGTGCATGCTACAGATCAAGCTTTTGGAAAAATTGATCTCTTGGTTTATAGCGCCGGCACCGCCAAAGCTTCACCAATTTATGATTTCGATTTGAAAGATTTTGATTTATCCGTAAAAGTCAATTTAACAGGTTACTTCCTTTGTGCGAAGCATTTTTCTCGTTTAATGATCAGAGACGGTATCAAAGGTCGTATTATTCAAATCAACTCAAAATCTGGTAAAGTCGGTAGTAAACATAATTCAGGTTATAGTGCCGCAAAATTTGGTGGTGTAGGTCTAACTCAATCTCTTGCATTAGATCTTGCAGATTACGGCATTACAGTACATTCATTAATGTTAGGTAACTTACTCAAATCACCTATGTTCCAATCTTTAATTCCCCAATATGCGAAGAAATTAGGTATTCCTGAAGAAGAAGTAGAGCAAGTTTACATTGATAAAGTGCCACTTAAACGTGGATGTGATTATCAAGATGTCCTAAATGTCTTGAAATTTTATGCCAGTGAAGAAGCATCTTATTGTACTGGTCAGTCAATTAATATCACTGGCGGACAAGTGATGTTCTAAATGAACAAAAGTGCGGTGACTTTTAGCCTAGTTGAGAAAATGTGCATTCTTCTTACGAGATGAACGAGATACAAAACTGGGCTAAAAGTTATTTCAATTTTCGGAGGAACCATGGATACCACAACAATATTGATTTTCTTTGCCGCTTTTATGTGGCTTATACAGATTATCCTTGGCTGGCAACAAGTTTCCTCATTTAATCGCGCGTTTATGTCGATCAGTCAAAAGGGCAAAATTTTAACCGGTAGAAACAGTGGACGTTTTAATCCAAAGTCAATCATTGTACTCGCAATAGACGATAATGACACCGTTATTGATAGCTTACAAATGAAAGGATTTTCTGTATTTGCTCGCCCACAAACATGTGAACAAGTCATTGGCTTAAAAGTAGACCAAATTCAACCAGAACGCATTTTTCCAAAAGATAAAAAATCGCAATTTGCTTTAAAAATTGCAATTTCATCGTTATATAGAAACTAAATACTTAACAATGAAAATTTTTTCTTTCAATTGATACACTTTTAATCACAAAATATTTATAATACGGCTGAGAAATAAATGAAAATAAGTAGCGGGATTTTTGATATGGACGGTGTCATGATTGACTCTGAACCACACTGGGCAAAAGCACAAATTCATGCCTTAGCAAACGTTGATATTCACATTACTATACAAACCTGTGAACAATTAACAGGTGGTAAACGTATTGACGAAATTGCGAGTATTTGAATCCAACATTTTAATTTCAACTACCACACAAAGATTAGCGGATACGATTTTAAATCATGCGTATCACGCTATTTTGCAAGAAGGCAAGCCGATGTTAGGATTATATGAATTACTGCATTTCCTGAAAGCAAGACATATCAAAATGGCAGTCGCTACCTCATCCTTCCCCAAAATAATTCAGGCAGTATTTGATAAATTAAAATTATGGGGTTACTTTATACTACAATGTAGTGCAGATGATGAGCAATTCGGTAAACCACATCCCGCGGTATACTTGAAAACAATCCAAAAATTAGGTATTTCATCCAAGGAATGTCTTGTCATTGAAGACAGTGTTGTCGGTCTGATTGCTGCGAAAGCAGCAAATTTACGTACATTTATTGTGAATACTCATTACCAAAATGCTCAGTTTGCTATTGCAGATGCACGATTACCCACACGACTAGATGTGATCAAAAAACTGGAAGACGATTAGCAAGATAGCAAAAAAATATGCTTGCTAAGATATAGGAACAAAACATGAAACCTTTTGAAAGACAGCAGCATATTTTTAATTATTTAATGACAAATGGAAAAACCAAAGTCGATGAATTAGCGAGTCATTTTCATCTCACTGGTGCAACAATTCGTAAAGATCTCACTGCGTTGGAAAAACAAAATAAAGTCTTAAGAACCTATGGTAGTGTCGTCGTTACCCAAAAAGATCTTGAACAAAACCCACCTATTGATTTTAAAACCAATGTCAACCTCAGCCAAAAACAACGAATTGGAAAAAAAGCCGCCACCCTCATCAACGAAGGAGATTCTATTATCTTTGATGCTGGTAGTACTGTCCTACAAATTATCCCCAATTTAACCACATTTGATAACTTGTCTATCATGACAAATAGCTTAACGATCTTTAATGCTGTTCTACAACTCAATAAATCCTATAACTTATTAATGTCTGGCGGATCATTCCGTGAAAAATCAGCGTCGTTTCATGGTTATTTTGCAGAATCTGTTTTCATTGGTTCAACTTTTGATACGTTATTTATTGGTACTGATGGTCTTGATCTTGACGTTGGATTAACGACTTTTAACGAAGTTTATCGCGTCAGTTCATTAATGTGTAACGCCGCCCAAAAAATCATTGTCCTTGCTGATTCAAGTAAATTTGGACGAAAAACGCCAAATATCGTCTGTGGCTTAGAAAAAATCCATACTATTGTTACTGATGATAAGTTACCGATAGAAATGAAAGACAAACTAATCGAAAAAGGTATTGAGGTTTTAATTGTTTAGTTTAGCTTAGCTAAACCTTTATCACGGGCATGTGTGATAACACGCGTCTTACTCAAGACGTGCTCAAACATCTCACTTATACAATAAAAAGTGGTATTTCATATACATGATAGAAAATACAGGATAAAAATACCCCTTCACGTAATAACACAGAGTCAGAAACCAAAAAGAACAATAAAAATAGCTTTTTATACTTATAACTTTCTAAAAATCCTCCACAAAAACAAATTAAACACCAAAATTTTATTTGACAGCCTTATATTAATCGGTAATATGAAAACCGTTACAGTTTCAAAACAAGGATTTTTTTACTTATGTTTACCATGTGTTCTTTATCTCTCAACCTTCTGCTCACACAGTCATTGTGCGGCTAGGTTGTGGATAAAAAACAGTAAAATATCCAACAAATTAGACCCGCACATGTAAGCGGGTCTTTTTTTATGAAAACGAAAAAAGACGACTGTACTTAAATACTCGAAATAGCACAACACGAACAACAATAAGGATCCCAATATGGCAGACAATATCATTATTTTTGACACCACATTACGTGATGGCGAACAGGCATTAAAAGCCAGCTTAACGGTAAAAGAAAAATTACAAATTGCCTTCGCCTTGGAACGTTTAGGCGTGGATGTCATGGAAGTGGGGTTCCCCATTTCGTCTGCTGGGGATTTTGAATCGGTGCAAACCATTGCCCGCCATATTAAGAATAGCCGCGTTTGTGCTTTATCTCGCGCTGTGGATAAAGATATTGATGCTGCAGCAGAAGCGTTGAAAGTAGCGGAGGCATTCCGTATTCACACGTTTATTGCCACGTCTGCTTTACATGTGGAAGCCAAATTACGTCGTACCTTTGAAGATGTGGTCGATATGGCGATCAATGCCGTGAAACGCGCGAGAAACTACACCGATGATGTGGAGTTTTCTTGTGAAGATGCAGGGCGTACTGGTGTGGATAATATCTGCCGTATTGTAGAAGCCGCAATTAAAGCCGGTGCCACGACTGTCAATATTCCCGATACTGTCGGCTACTGTTTGCCATATCAATACGGCGATATTATTGCGAATGTGATGAATCGTGTACCAAACATTGATAAAGCGATTATTTCTGTGCATTGCCACAATGATTTAGGGATGGCAACTGCCAATTCATTAACAGCGGTTCAAAATGGCGCACGACAAATTGAATGTACCATTAACGGGATCGGTGAACGTGCCGGTAATACCGCATTAGAAGAAGTAGTGATGGCAATTAAAACGCGCCAAGATATGTTCAATGGTTTAGATACTCGCATTAACACACAAGAAATTCACCGTGTCAGCCAAATGGTGAGCCAACTTTGTAATATGCCAATCCAACCGAATAAAGCAATTGTGGGATCCAATGCCTTTGCCCATTCTTCAGGTATCCACCAAGATGGTATGGTAAAACATAAAAATACGTATGAAATTATGTCGCCTGAAAGCATTGGCTTGAAAAAAGAAAAATTGAACTTAACCGCGCGTTCAGGTCGTGCCGCGGTGAAAAACCATATGAGCGAGATGGGCTACCAAGAAAGTGATTACGATTTAGATAAACTCTATGAGGCATTCTTGAAATTGGCGGACAAAAAAGGGCAAGTGTTCGACTATGATTTAGAAGCGCTTGCGTTTATTGATATGCAACAAGGCGATGAAGATCGCTTAACCTTAGACGTGATCACTTCACAATGTATCAGCCACTTACCCGCGTCTGCCTTTGTGCAAGTGGAATTAGACGGCAAAAAAATGAGCCAAGTGTCTAACGGTGGTAATGGACCTGTTGATGCGGTTTACAATGCGATTTTAGCGATCACCGGCTTAGAGATGAAAATGCTTAACTACAACTTGACGGCTAAAGGTGAAGGTGCCGAAGCCTTGGGGCAAGTAGATATTGTGGTGGAACATGAAGGCAGACGTTTCCACGGCGTGGGACTTGCGACTGACATTGTGGAATCCTCTGCCAGAGCATTGATTCATGCGATTAATGCCATTTACCGTTCGCAAAAAGTGGCAGATTTGAAATTACATAAAATTGCTGGCGTGTAAAAAAACGGATTCAAAACACACCGCACTTTAAACAAACATGATGCCAACATGTGATAAGAAGAAATTCATCCAAGACAAACTTCATTAAAAGATCAAAAGGAAAAACCAAATGCAAACATTCAACATCGCGGTATTAAGTGGCGACGGTATCGGACCAGAAATCATGGCAGAAGCCATTAAAGTCTTAGACGTGGTACAACAAAAATACGCATTCAAATTAAACTATCGTACTTTTGATGTGGGTGGCATTGCCATCGACAACCACGGTACACCACTACCTGAAGCGACCTTAAAAGGCTGTGAAGAAAGCGATGCGATTTTATTTGGCTCGCTAGGCGGACCAAAATGGGAACATTTGCCACCAGCACAACAACCCGAACGAGGCGCCTTATTGCCACTACGCAAACACTTTGCCTTATTCTGTAACTTACGTCCAGCCACCCTCTACAAAGGGTTAGAAAAATTCTGTCCATTGCGTGCCGATATTTCTGCCAAAGGCTTTGATATGGTCACTGTGCGTGAATTAACCGGTGGCATTTATTTTGGTCAACCGAAAGGACGTGAAGGCGAAGGTGCCAATGAAAAAGCCTTTGATACGGAAGTGTATCATCGTTATGAAATTGAACGTATTGCTCGCGTTGCTTTTGAAACTGCAATGAAACGTAGCAAACACGTGACGTCCGTAGATAAAGCCAATGTGTTGATCAGTTCTGTCTTATGGCGTGAAGTGGTATGTGATGTGGCGAAAGATTACCCTGAGGTAACATTAGATCATATCTACATTGATAACGCTACTATGCAATTAATCAAACAACCTGAATTTTTCGATGTGTTACTCTGTTCGAATATTTTCGGCGATATTATTTCCGATGAATGTGCGATGATCACGGGTTCAATGGGAATGTTGCCTTCTGCCAGCCTGAACGAAAAAGGCTTTGGTTTATACGAACCCGCTGGTGGCTCCGCGCCTGATATCGCAGGCAAAGGCATCGCTAACCCGATTGCACAAATTTTATCGGCTGCCATGATGCTACGCCACAGTTCCAACTTAAATGAAGCCGCGACAGCCATTGAAAACGCTGTGAAAAATGTCCTCGCAGAAGGACACCGCACCGCCGATTTAGCCGATGAAAGCCAACCACTTTCAACCCAACAAATGGGCGACCTCATCGCCCAAGCGGTAGAATAAAACTTAAAAAAAACTTACCGCACTTTTCGTTAATACTCAGACAACTTCCCTTCGATTTTGCCTGAGCGTAAGGAAATTTTTAGGAAAGTTACGCCAGCGTAGCAACGCGAAGACGGCTAACTTTCCGTTAAGAAAATTGCCTTTAAGCGAAGAAAAGCAAAATCACAGGGGCACCTTTCTTTTGGTTACTTTTCTTTGGTGACACAAAGAAAAGTAACGAAGAATAAAATAATTAAAGCTCAAACATCATTAGGAATAACACAATGTCCAAAACCCTATACGAAAAACTCTTCGACGCACATGTCGTCCACGAAGCCAATGGCGAAACGCCATTGATTTACATCAACCGCCATTTAGTGCATGAAGTGACCTCCCCACAAGCCTTTGATGGTTTGCGCGCCATGGGACGTTCCGTTCGTCAACCGAGTAAAACCGTTGCTACCATGGATCACAATGTCCCAACTGATAGTCGTGATCTAGCAGGCTCAGGCGAAATGGGACGAGTGCAAATGGTAGAGTTAGCCAAAAATACTGAACAATTTGGCATCACACTCTACGATATTAACCACATCAATCAAGGTATTGTGCATGTCATGGGACCAGAACAAGGTTTAACTCTACCAGGTATGACCATTGTCTGTGGCGACTCACATACCGCTACCCATGGCGCCTTTGGGGCATTAGCCTTTGGGATCGGCACCTCCGAAGTTGAGCATGTGCTTGCTACTCAAACCATTAAACAAGCACGCGCGAAAAAAATGAAAATTGAAGTGCGTGGCAAAGTACGTGACGGGATTAGCGCGAAAGATATCGTGTTAGCCATCATCGGTAAAACAACCATGGGCGGTGGCACAGGACACGTTGTGGAATTCTGTGGTGAAGCGATCCGCGATCTTTCCATGGAAGGACGCATGACCGTCTGTAATATGGCTATCGAGTTAGGTGCGAAATCCGGTATTATTGCACCCGATGAAACGACGTTTGCTTACTTAAAAGACAAACCTTACGCGCCGAAAGGCAAAGATTGGGACGAGGCTGTCGCCTATTGGCAAACATTGCATAGCGATGAAGGGGCTGAATTTGATACCGTTGTCACGCTAGAAGCCAGTGAAATCGAACCACAAGTGACTTGGGGTACCAACCCAGGACAAGTGATTGGTATTAATCAGCCGATCCCAAATCCAGCGGAAATGTCAGATCCGATTGAGCGTCAATCTGCTGAAAAAGCCTTAGCCTACATGGATTTACCGCACAGCATTAAATTGACCGATGTCGCCATTGATAAAGTCTTTATTGGCTCTTGCACAAACTCTCGTATTGAAGATTTGCGTGCAGCAGCAGCGATCGCCAAAGGGCGCAAAGTAGCAGACGGCGTACAAGCCTTGGTCGTACCGGGTTCAGGTTTAGTGCGAGAACAAGCCGAGAAAGAAGGCTTAGATAAAATCTTTATTGAAGCCGGTTTTGAATGGCGTTTACCGGGTTGTTCTATGTGTCTAGCCATGAATAACGACCGCTTAGCCCCAGGTGAACGTTGCGCCTCCACCAGTAACCGTAACTTTGAGGGGCGTCAAGGTCGTGGTGGACGCACCCATTTAGTCAGTCCTGCGATGGCCGCCGCCGCTGCCGTTTACGGCAAATTTATCGACATCCGTAACTTGGAATTACATTAACCACATTCCCCTCTTAAACCTAGAGGGGAAAACAGAAAAACTGTTTTAAAACTAACCGCACTTTATTGATAACGCTCAGACAAAGCGCCCCTTCGATTTTGCCTGAGTGTAAGAAAATTTTTAGGAAAGTTACGCAGCGTAGTAACGCGAAGACAGCTGACTTTCCGTTAAGAAAATTATCTTTAAACGAAGAAAAGCAAAATCGCAAGTACGGTACAACATAACAGAATCAACATGTAAGAGAGAAATCACATGCCTAAAGAATTTAAACAACACACGGGTATCGCCATCCCCCTTGATGCCTCAAACGTGGATACCGATGCTATTATCCCAAAACAGTTCTTACAAAAAGTCACTCGTATTGGTTTTGGTCAACACTTATTCCATGAATGGCGCTTTTTAGATGATGAAGGAAAACAACCCAATCCAGACTTCGTGTTAAACTACCCACGTTATCAAGGTGCCAGTATTTTATTAGCCCGTGAGAATTTTGGTTGTGGTTCCTCTCGCGAACACGCGCCTTGGGCGCTCGATGATTATGGTATTCGTGTGATTATTGCGCCCAGTTTTGCTGATATTTTTTATGGCAATAGCTTAAATAATCAGATGTTACCAATTCGCCTTAGCGATGAAGAAATGGAAGAATTGTTCCAGTTTGTCAATGCTAATGAAGGTGCAACCATTACGGTCGATCTAGAAACACAAAGGGTCAGCGCGAATAACAAAGTCTATTCCTTTGAAATCGACCCTTTCCGTCGCCATTGTTTGTTAAATGGGTTAGACAATATCGGACTAACCTTGCAACATGAAGCAAAAATCGCAGAATACGAAAGCAACATCCCTGCTTTCTTACGCTAAATATGTTCAAGAGATGAAACAATCATCTCTTGAGCTTTTTCCCACCCATTCATATTATTTTTCCTTGTTATTTTATGTACAAAATAAATACCTAAAGGTTTTGCTATTTTCAATAACAAGGAAGATGTTTTTTCACTGAAAAAAGATGTCCTCTTCTCAATAAAAAGAAAAATAGACCAAAAAAACAAACAGAATAGCACCATTTATACAATGGATATGTTGTTGTATTTATTATGAATAAGCTATTTACTCTCTGTACAAAATTGTGTCAAAATAAAAATGGTTTTTAACATTTTTCGTAAAAAATAATAATGAGAAAAATATATGCATAAGCGAGTAGTCGATTTTATTAAGAAACAATACTTATTTACTCTTGCCTGTACAGAAAATAATCTCCCTTGGGCAAATGCCTTTTATTATGTTTTCGACGAAAAAGAAAATAGATTAATTTATATTACAGGTGATCAAACTCATCATGCGAAAGTGCTTCGCAATAACTCGCGTGTTGCAGGTACCATTTTTGTTCCCACAAAATTTGTCCCCTCTCTACAAGGTGTACAATTTACAGGTCGCTCGAGTCAATTATTTTCAACACAAGCAGAACAAGCCCGTGCTTTATATAAAACTGAATATTCACATCACTTAATTGATCAACTCACGGTTTGGCAAGTTGAACTGGAGTATGTTCGTTTAGTGGATAATTCACTCGGCTTATTTAGTACGATAGAATGGCGTAAAGGACAAGTAGCGGAAGAAACAGACCACTATGCCTAAAACGTGCAATACAAATAGGTTAATGTAGCTGTAATTGGCGACGAATTTTGCGTAAAAGTAAAAAGACCCACGGCCATAATAGCCCGCTCGCCAATGCGCCATAACTTTCTTGCCAATTAAATGATGCGCTATGCAAAAGTAATTCAATGAGAAAAATACTGAAGCGAATCGAGAAAACAAAGATAATGACCAACAAACTTTGCATCCAGAGCGATAGATTACATAGGACTAAATGATTAAGCGCGACTAAATAGGTAAAAAGCGATAAGACTAACGCATGTACCCCTAAAATAGAACCAAGCACTAAGTCCCAAATCACCCCAAGCACAAACGCCGATCCTATACTCACTTTATTTGGCAGCGCAAGTGTCCAATAGAGCAAAACCAGTACTAACCACGCCGGCTTAAAATTTTGGAAGTCCGTTGGCCAAGGGGCAATTTCCATCACTAACGCCACAATAAAAGTACAAATCAAAATTAGCCATTGTAGGATAAAACGCTTTTGCATTACGGTTCCTCTCTCGACGGTGATTCTGTTACCGTCGGTAATGGATGATTTTCAGCAGGATTTTCCAATACTGGACTCGGCTCGTCTGCTTCCACAGGATTGTTGTCGTTTTCTTCTTTAACCAACGTTTTTGTTACCTTACCTGCTTCTACTCCTTGATTTTCCAAACGTTGTTGTACAGTACGTCGAATATCTGCAGGTGAAATAGACTGGACTTTGCGCATCTCTTCATTCGTCGGCCATAAAAGCAAAACATAGCGTAAACGTTCAATCGAAGCTAATGGCTTTGCTGTTACAGTAGCAAAATAATTTTGCCCATCACGTGATACGGATTCCACAATGGCAACAGGATAACCTTCTAAAAAACGCCCACCTAATCCAGAAGTGACTAATAAATCCCCTTTGACAATATCGACCGAACGCGGCACATGATCTAAACTCAGTTCATCATTCCGTCCTGTTCCACTAGCAATCAAACGGACATCATTACGTAGTACTTGTACTGGAATAGAATGGGTCACATCTGTCAATAGAAGAACGCGACTCGTATTTTCACCAACGGAGATAAGTTGCCCAACAATACCCTTTTCATCAATAATCGGCTGCCCGACATAAGCACCGTCACGTTGTCCTTGGTTAATCACGACTTGCTTACGATACACATCAGTTTCTGCCGTTAAGACTTCAGCAATTTTTTTATACTCATCTGTACGTAGAGGGGAATTAAGCAATAAGCGCAGGCGTTGATTTTCTACTTTAAGTTGATCTAACAACAATAAATCTGCATTTTTTTCACGCAGTTGATCACGCAAAACTCGGTTTTCAATTTGCAATTTATTGGTATCAACCAAATTATCTGAAACCCCATCCAATACCGTTCTCGGTGTATTGGCAAGATAATACAGCCCGCCTACTGCGGTTTCCATAATACTGCGTGCTTTAATCATCGCATTGGATTGACCGTCCGAAACAATCAATGCAATGGATGCTAAAATCGCCAGAATTAAGCGAAGACCTAAAGGAGGTGCTTTTCCAAAAATAGGTTTCATATACGAATTAGGCTAGCCTTGTCAGCAATAAAAGAGAAGTAAAAGTGCGGTCTAATATCACCGCACTTTTAAATCATATTAGATATCGTCACTAAAAATATCACCACCGTGCATATCGATCATCTCTAATGCCTCGCCACCACCACGGGCAACACAGGTTAAAGGATCATCGGCGATGATAACCGGCACACCGGTTTCTTTTGACAGTAAAACATCAATATTACGAATAAGGGCACCGCCACCAGTTAAGACCATGCCACGTTCAAAAATATCCGCAGCATGTTCTGGTTGACACTCTTCCAAGGCCGTGCGCACTGCCGCAACAATGCCATTTAACGGGGCTTGAATAGCTTCTAACACATCACGTGAGGTGAGTTTGAAAGAACGCGGCGCACCTTCTGCTAAGTTATGACCATGCACTTCAATTTCACGGACTTCATCGCCTTCTTGAATAAACGCACTACCAATCTCTTGTTTGATACGCTCTGCTGTCGGTTCCCCAATAATTGAACCGAACATCTTGCGTACATAAGAAATAATCGCCTCATCAAAACGATCACCACCAATGCGGACTGAAGAGGAATACACAATGCCATTTAAAGAAATCACCGCAACTTCCGTTGTACCACCACCGATATCAATCACCATCGAACCTGTGGCAGTCGAAACAGGTAATTTAGCACCAATCGCTGCCGCCATCGGTTCCTCAATCAAGTACACTTCGCGTGCCCCAGCACCAATGGCAGATTCTTTGATTGCACGTCGTTCGACTTGCGTAGCTCCCGCAGGTACACAAACTAAGACACGTGGACTTGGACGCATAAAATTGCTGCTGTGCACTTGTTTAATAAAATATTGCAACATTTTTTCTGTCACAAAGAAATCTGCAATCACCCCATCTTTCATAGGACGAATCGCTGCAATGCTTTTCGGTGTACGGCCTAACATTAATTTGGCATCGCGACCAACCGCAGCAATGCTTTTTAATGCACCTGAACGTTCTTGGCGAATCGCCACAACAGAGGGTTCATCTAAAACAATCCCTTGTCCTTTGACATAAATTAAGGTATTCGCTGTGCCAAGATCGATGGACAGATCATTTGAAAATAAGCCTCGAATTTTTTTAAATAACATAAGAATTCCGCTGAACTAAATTAAATAATGGACACTCTGATTTGAGTATTGAAAAATTGTGCTAAATGTATCAAAAAATGTACCTTTATAACAGAGAATTTTCTGTAAATTGTCGAAATTTGCTTTGTCTTTACGCTTTCATGCACGACAAATCCCGCGAGTACAGATTGTTTCAGTCACGAACAGGTTTTTTACTTGCTTTCAACAAATCAGAGTGTCAAACTTGAGGCCATCAAACGAATGCGTATTTCCATTCTCAAAGGGAGTCATTATGGCAAAAATCAAAAACAATCCACATTTGCAAGATCCGAACTATCAAGAGGAACTCGCAAAATATGAGAACCCGATCCCGAGTCGCGAATTTATTCTTGATACAATTCGTCAACATAATGCACCTATCTCAAAAGAAGAATTACTGACCACATTTGCTATTCAAAATGAAGAACAACAAGAAGCCATGCGCCGTCGCTTAAGAGCGATGGAAAATGACGGACAATTGGTTTTCACTAAACGTAAACGCTACGCTTTACCGGAAAAACTGGATTTATTAAAAGGGACCGTATTAGGTCATCGTGATGGTTATGGTTTTTTACAAGTCGAAGGTAAAGACAGCGATTGGTTTATACCCAACAGCCAAATGCAGCGAGTAATGCACGGTGACTATGTCCTCGCCCAACCTAGCGGTTTTGATCGCCGTGGTCGCCAAGAAGTGCGGATTGTCCGCGTCTTACAACAGCGTAAAAAACAAATTGTTGGTCGTTTTTTCTTAGAAGATGGTATTGGTTATGTAGTACCTGACGATAGTCGAATTAATCGCGACATTTTAATTCCGAATGAACACCGCCAAGGCGCTCGTATGGGACAAGTGGTTGTAGTTGAATTAAAACCACGTACCGCAACATTTAGCCAACCTGTTGGAATGATTAGCGAAATTCTCGGTGAAAATATGGCAAAAGGGATGGAGGTGGAAATTGCTATCCGTAATCATGATATTCCCCATGTTTTTCCAGACGCGGTCCTCAAACAAGTTTCTAAACTGAGTGAAGAAGTACCTGAAGAAGCCAAAGCGGGACGTATTGATTTACGTCATCTTCCGTTAGTCACTATTGATGGTGAAGATGCTCGCGATTTTGACGATGCGGTTTTTTGCCAGAAAAAACGTGGAGGCGGTTGGAAACTGTGGGTCGCCATTGCCGATGTCAGCTACTATGTTCGTTTACGTACTGCCCTTGATACCGAAGCACATGCGCGTGGAAACTCGGTATATTTCCCAAATCGCGTTGTTCCTATGCTACCGGAAATCCTCTCCAATGGACTTTGTTCATTAAACCCACAAGTCGATCGCTTATGTATGGTCTGTGAGCTGAATGTTTCAGCAAAAGGTAAAATCACAGGTTATGAATTTTATGAAGCGGTCATGAACTCTCACGCTCGCTTAACCTATACCAAAGTTGCTCGTATTTTAGAGGACGATGAAGAACTTTGTACTCGTTATCAAGCACTGGTTCCCCATTTAAAAGAACTCCATGTAATGTACCAAGCCTTAGTGGAAGCCCGTCATCAACGTGGCGCCATTGACTTTGAAACCATTGAAAGTAAGTTTGTGTTTAATGAAATGGGGCGAATCGAACGGATTGAGCCTGTTATTCGTAATGATGCGCATAAAATCATTGAAGAATGTATGATCCTCGCCAATATTGCGGCGGCAAACTTTATGGAAAAACATCAAGAGCCAGCCCTTTTCCGTATTCATGCGGGTCCAAGCGAAGAAAAAGTGACGGGCTTCCGCCAATTCCTCAGTGAATGTGGTTTAAGCCTTGAAGGTGGCAGTAAACCAAGTACCGCAGACTACGCTAAATTATTGGAGCAAATTCGCGAACGTCCAGATCATGAGTTATTGCAAACCATGTTATTACGTTCGTTAAGTCAAGCCGTTTATCATCCTGACAATATTGGGCACTTTGGGCTTGCACTCGAAGAATATGCGCATTTTACTTCGCCAATTCGCCGTTATCCTGATTTGACTTTGCATCGTGAGATTAAATACTTGTTAGCCAAACTAAAAGGCTCGAAACGGAGAACCACTGATACGGGAGGGTATCACTATACACTTGATGACATGGATGTATTAGGCGACCACTGCTCCATGACAGAACGACGGGCCGATGATGCCACTCGTGATGTTGCAGACTGGCTAAAATGCGAATATATGCAAGATCATGTAGGCGAAGAATTTACAGGTGTGATTTCATCTGTGACAGGTTTTGGCTTATTTGTCCGCTTAGATGACCTCTTTATTGATGGCTTAGTCCACATTTCTACCTTAGATAACGACTACTACCAATTTGATCTCGCTCGACAACGTTTAATCGGTGAAAATAGTGGTATGATCTACCGCATTGGCGATAAGGTAAAAATCCGTGTGGAAGCCGTTAGCCTTGAACAACGCCAAGTGGATTTTTCTTTAGTGTCGAGTGAGCGTAAACCATTACGAGAAGGCAAAACAGCCAAAGACAAGCTCAAGAAAAATGCACGCTACGCCGAAAGTCTCGAAAAACAACGCCATAAACGTAAACTAAGCACCAGTAAAAGTGCGGTAAGAAAAACAAGCGTTGTTAAACCATCAACAACCACGAAAAAAGCCAGTAAGAAATCAGCTAAAAAGAGAAAGTAGATGAGTGAAAATATTTATGGCATTCATGCAGTAAGTGCCTTTTTAAACAACGCGCCAGAGCGTTTAATTGAAGTTTATGCTCTCAAAGGGCGCGACGATAAACGTTTACAACCTTTGCTCAATGAACTTCATCGGTTGGGTATTACTATCCAATTTGTTAATCGTCAAACCCTTGATAAAAAAGCAGAGGGCGAAGTACACCAAGGTATCATGGCACGTGTTCAGCCAGCGAAAGAATTGAATGAAGCAGATTTAGATACGCTTTTACAAAATCAGTCCAATCCGTTGCTATTAGTGTTAGATAGTGTGACTGATCCACATAACTTAGGTGCTTGTTTGCGTACTGCGGATGCAGCGGGCGTGTGTGCTGTGATAGTACCAAAAGATAAATCTGCCCAATTAACCGCTATCGCACGTAAAGTAGCTTGTGGTGCCGCTGAAGTCGTGCCATTAATCCGTGTAACCAACCTCGCGCGCACTTTGCGTGAATTACAGCAGAAGCACAACATTTGGGTGGTTGGTACTGCAGGTGAAGCCACAAATACGCTCTATCAAACGCAATTAACGGGGGGCTTAGCCCTTGTAATGGGAGCGGAAGGTGAAGGGATGCGTCGTTTAACGCGTGAGCATTGTGATCAACTGATTAGTATTCCAATGGCGGGTTCAGTCTCTTCGCTGAATGTTTCTGTGGCGACAGGGGTTTGCTTATTTGAAATTGTCAGACAGCGTTTAGCCTAAACTGAGAGTAAAACTGAGCGCACTTTATTGCCATAAAAAAGCGTAATGAAAAATTTCATTACGCTTTTTTGTTCATCAATACGCTTTATTTGATCACACCGCAAGCCATACGTGGACCGCCACCACCTAATGGCGCTGGGTGATCATCATGGTTATCACCGCCCTCATGAATCATTAATGAACGCCCTTTCACGTCGTCCAAATGTTTCAAACGTGGCGCTAACACTGGGTTATTTGCAGTACCATCTTGGTTCACAGATAACGCAGGTAAATCACCTAAATGGGCATCATCCGACCACGGGTAACCATGTTTACCTGCATTTTTAGGATCCCAATGTCCACCAGCTGCCAACCCCGCTACTAACTTGCCGTCTTTTTCTTTGGCATCGCAGCTTGGGTTTTGATGAATATGGAAACCATGCAAACCCGCCGTTAAATTTTTCAATTCTGGCGTAAAGACCAAACCATAAGCAGATTCAGTAATCACGACTTTACGATTTATTGATTACCTTTAACTGGATCCAGCAACTCTACTTTCACTTCTAGCATTTCGCCGGTATGTTTATGTTCCACCGCATGATTATGCGCAAATGCAGAAGCCACCATACCACAAGAAAACATCAGGGCTAATACTGTTTTTTTCATATTAATCTCCTTGTTGAGTGTAAAATAATGCTAAATCGCCGGGTTATTTTACTGCAATGATGGTGGCTTTTTAGCGCTTTTGTAAAAGCGTTTGTAAGAAGCGTGCGGTATGTGAACCTTTCACTTCAGCGACCTGTTCTGGTGTGCCTGTGGCAATAATTTGTCCACCGCCATTCCCCCCTTCAGGACCTAAATCAATAATCCAATCGGCTGTTTTGATCACATCTAAATTGTGCTCAATCACCACTATCGTATTGCCTTGATCACGTAAACGATGCAAGACTGTTAATAGCTGTTTAATATCAGCAAAATGTAAACCTGTCGTCGGTTCATCTAATACATACAAAGTTTTCCCTGTATCACGTTTTGAAAGCTCCGTTGCTAATTTCACTCGTTGCGCTTCCCCACCCGATAACGTGGTCGAAGATTGTCCTAAACGAATATAGGATAAACCAACATCCATTAAAGTTTGTAATTTACGGGCGATCTGCGGAATCGCATCAAAAAACTCGCGCGCTTCTTCTACCGTCATTTCTAACACTTGATGAATCGTTTTACCTTTGTAACGGATCTCTAAGGTCTCTCGATTATAACGTTTTCCCTTACATTGCTCACAAGGCACATACACATCGGGCAAAAAGTGCATCTCTACTTTAATCACACCATCGCCTTGACAGGCCTCACAGCGTCCACCGCGTACATTAAAACTAAAACGTCCGGGATTATAACCCCGGGCTCTCGACTCAGGCACGCCCGCAAATAATTCTCGAATCGGCGTAAATAAGCCAGTATAAGTGGCAGGGTTCGAACGCGGTGTACGACCAATTGGACTTTGGTCAATATCAATTACTTTATCAAAAAATTCCAAACCCGAAATGGATTGATAAGGCGCAAATTGCGTATTTTCCGCACGATTCAAGGCATTTTGTGCTAATGGGAACAACGTATCATTAATCAAGGTCGATTTCCCTGACCCCGAAACACCTGTCACACAGGTAAACAATCCTACTGGAATGGCTAAATTCACTGATTTCAGATTATTCCCCGTTGCCCCTTCTAATTTCAGCATTTTTTTCTTATCAAGTGCGGTCCGTTTTGCGGGAATTTCGATTTTCTCGACCCCAGATAAAAATTTCCCCGTAATTGAGTGTGGATTAGCCATAATCGCCTTTGCCGAACCTTCTGCCACAATTTGCCCACCATGAACTCCTGCCCCGGGACCAATATCAATAATATGATCTGCCGCCATAATGGCATCTTCATCATGTTCTACCACAATCACGGTGTTCCCTAAGTTACGTAAGTGAAGCAATGTATTCAGTAATCGCTCATTATCACGTTGATGCAAACCAATAGACGGCTCATCTAGCACATACATCACCCCCACTAAACCCGCACCAATTTGACTGGCTAAACGAATTCGCTGTGCTTCCCCACCAGACAAGGTTTCTGCTGAACGAGAAAGGGAAAGATAATCCAACCCTACATTGACTAAGAATTGTAAGCGCTCTTTAATTTCTTTTAAGATTTTCTCTGCAATTTGAGCTCTTTGCCCGCTTAAATGCAATTCACTAAAGAAATGCAACGTTTCGCCAATACTCTTTTCTGCCACATCAGGTAAAGTGGTGCTGCCAATATACACATGACGTGCCTCTTGACGTAAACGTGAACCCCCACAATCATGGCAAGGACAGGTACTGATATTTTTCGCTAATTCTTCACGCACAGACAGCGATTCCGTTTCTTTATAACGGCGCGCCATATTATTTAGAATGCCTTCAAATGCATGATGACGCACGACTACATCGCCGCGATCATTCATGTATTGAAACTCAATTTCTTCCTTACCTGAACCATTTAAAATAATCTGCTGGATTTTTTTCGGCAGTGCCTCAAAAGGTGATTCAATATCAAATTCATAATGCTTCGCTAAGGAGGTGAGCATTTGGTAGTAATAGAAGTTACGACGATCCCAGCCTTTTACTGCGCCACTGGCTAACGAAATACTCGGGTTTTGCACCACGCGTTTTTCATCAAAATATTGTTGCACACCTAAGCCATCACAAGTCGGACACGCCCCGGCGGGATTATTAAAAGAAAATAAACGAGGTTCTAATTCTGGGACAGAATACCCACAATGTGGACAAGCAAAATTAGCCGAAAAGACCAATTCTTCCGTTTCAGGCTCATCCATGCAGGCAACTACAGCGGTGCCACCGGATAATTCCAATGCTGTTTCAAAAGATTCGGCTAATCTTGTAGCTAAATCAGACCGCACTTTAAAACGGTCCACAACCACTTCAATAGTATGTTTTTTATGTAATTCTAATTTAGGTGCATCAGATAAATCACAAATTTCACCATCAATTCTGGCTCGAATATAACCTTGGGCAGCAATTTGCTCTAATAATTTAACATGTTCACCCTTACGTTCTTTCACCACTGGAGCCAGCAACATCATTTTGCTTTCTTCAGGCAAACTCAATACCTTATCCACCATCTGGCTAATGGTTTGTGCCGCTAAAGGCGCATCATGATTCGGACAACGCGGTTCCCCTACTCGAGCAAAAAGAAGACGTAAGTAATCATGAATTTCGGTGACCGTGCCCACCGTTGAACGCGGATTATGTGAAGTAGATTTTTGTTCAATAGAAATCGCCGGCGATAATCCTTCAATGTGATCCACATCCGGCTTTTCCATTAGAGATAAGAATTGACGCGCATATGCCGATAAGGATTCTACATAACGGCGTTGTCCCTCAGCATACAGGGTATCAAAGGCTAAAGAAGATTTACCTGATCCCGATAATCCCGTAATCACAATTAATTTATCACGAGGAATAGTTAAATTAATATTTTTTAAATTATGGGTTCTCGCCCCACGTACCTCAATCTTATCCATAAATACAAAAAGCCATCAAAAATTGTCCAAATTGCGTTCATTATCGCACATTCTGAAATAACTGTGCAAATATCCAGTTAATCTTATTTTTTAACATAGATCTTTTTCTCATTTTAGGGCAAAATAGTCAAAATGATCAGTACAATTTGAAAGAAAACGTAAGAGGACTATATGGCTGGAGTAAATAAAGTAATTATTGTAGGGAACTTAGGTAACGATCCTGAAATCCGCACAATGCCAAATGGTGAAGCCGTAGCCAATATCAGCGTCGCGACCAGTGAAAGCTGGATCGACAAAAATACTAACGAACGTCGTGAAGTCACCGAATGGCATCGCATCGTATTCTACCGTCGTCAAGCTGAAGTGGCTGGGGAATATCTGCGTAAAGGTTCAAAAGTGTATGTAGAGGGACGCCTAAAAACCCGTAAATGGCAAGACCAAAATGGGCAAGACCGCTACACTACCGAGATCCAAGGCGACGTGTTGCAAATGCTCGACAGCCGTAACGAACGTCAACAAACCGGCGGCTATGCCCCACAAACCGCTTCGCCACAATATAATGCCCCAACAGGTGGCTACGGCGCACAACCTTCTCGTCCAGCGACAAAACCCGCTCCACAAAACGAACCTCCAATGGACATGGGCTTTGAGGAAGATAATATTCCGTTTTAACCATAAAAAAACAACCCCTAGCAATGTTAGGGGTTGTTTTAATTCATCCGCCAGATGGCTCAAGCATACATTCAATATTTTCCTTTCATGACAAAATCGTGCGCATGGCATGACTAAAAATATCCATATCCAATTTACCTGAATCTAGGTTCCCATCTGTAATAAAAAGCGGTGAACTGGCAGCAAAAACAACTAGAAGCGTATCCTCACTGAGTTTTGCATTTTTCTCTTGTTGAGCAATATCAAAAAAGCCTTCCAAACCTAAATTATCGTAAACACCACCATCATAAAGATATAACTACTTATGTTTCAAGGTGATTTTCTGTGCTATTTCAGGCAGTTGATAGCACTTATGTTTATACCAAGTAAATTTTTGGCTGTCGATTACTAAGGGTTAATCCCCTTACTCAAAAAGGCACGCGCAATCTTTAAGAACAAAAGAACAATCCACTTATAAAAGTGCGGTGAATTTTTACTTAAAGTCAACCGCACTTTGCTACACCAATTCTAAGAGGCTATTTTCATTTCATAAGCGGATAAGGTATTAAACATTAGCATTGCCACCGTCATGGGGCCTACACCACCTGGGACAGGCGTAATATAGCCCGCTTTTTCAAGTGCCACATCGTATTCCACATCGCCGACTAATTTCCCTTCCTGACGGTTAATCCCGACATCAATCACAATTGCCCCCGCTTTGATCCAATCGCCCGGAATAAACTTCGGTTTGCCCACCGCAACCACAAGAATATCCGCTTGACGAACGTGATGTGCGAGATCTTTGGTAAAACGATGCGTTACGGTGACAGTACAGCCTGCCAATAACAACTCAAGTGCCATCGGGCGTCCCACTATATTTGATGCCCCCACAATCACTGCATGCTTACCGTGTAAATCAATCCCCGTGGTTTCGAGCAATTTCATCACACCATAAGGCGTGCAAGCACGTAAAGTCGGAATACGTTGACATAAACGCCCCACACTATAAGGATGAAAACCATCTACATCTTTTTCAGGCGTAATACGTTCAATCACTTTTGTGCTATCAATATGTTTAGGAAGTGGTAATTGTACTAAAATCCCATCTACCGTCGTATCTGCATTTAATTCATCAATTAATGCCAATAATTCACTTTCTTGCGTGGTTTCAGGTAAATCACAGGATTTTGACTGGATCCCAATTTCTGCACAACTTTTACGCTTACTTCCTACATAGACTTGAGAAGCCGGATCCGCCCCCACGAGAATCACCGCTAAACCCGGTGAGCGTTTGCCCTGCTGAGTATAGGTTTCGATTTTTTGTGCTACTTGGGATTTAATTGTTTTCGAGAGTTCTGTGCCAGAAATCACTTGTGCAGTCATGACTTTATCCTTTATTTACGTGAAAGAAAACGTTTGCTATTCTCGCAAAAAACGCCTGTAAATGTAAGTCAAATTGGGATAAATTTAAGCGTTTGATTGAAAAATAGAAAAAAGTCATTGACTGGAATTAAAAGAAAACTATAATGCTACACATTCGTCGGCGAGTAGCGCAGCTTGGTAGCGCAACTGGTTTGGGACCAGTGGGTCGTAGGTTCAAATCCTATCTCGCCGACCACTTCTTTTCTTCCCCGTATCCATTTGAAATGCGCCCTTAGCTCAGCTGGATAGAGCAACGGCCTTCTAAGCCGTAGGTCATTGGTTCGAATCCAATAGGGCGTGCCATTAATTCCTT